>X287_Common_Brushtail__coassemble_125_pt1 | contig 15334 bp, 13 predicted proteins | sample X287_Common_Brushtail__metabat2_high_PE_016 | metagenome-assembled genome bin X287_Common_Brushtail | reverse complement strand
CCCCGTACAGACGGTGATCGCGGGTGAAGCCGCTGCCGTGGATGCTGCCGCCGCCGCATTCTCCGACCTTGGAAAGCGCTCCGTGAAGCTTGCCGTATCCGCCGCATTCCACACAAAGCTTATGAAGCCCGCCGCCGAGGAGTTCAAAAAGGTCATATCCTCGTTTGAGTTCGCCGCACCCAATGTAAGCTTTTACTCCAACCTTTACGGAAAGCGGCTTGAGGACTTCTCCGATATGCCGTCCTACCTTGCGGCGCATATCTGCTCGCCGGTAAAATTTGTGGACGAGCTTAATGCGATGAACGCCGACGGAATAGATACGTATGTTGAGCTGGGACCGAACAAGGTGCTTACGGGTATGGTAAAGAAAACGCTCCGTGGTGCGGCTGCGATGAATATAGAAAACAACGAAACTCTTGAAAAGGCTCTCGCCGCTCTCAAGGGTTGATTCTGGAGGAAATTATAATGCGAAAATTCGGTCTTATCGGTCATCCCCTCGGTCACTCCCTCTCGCCGCAGATTCATACACGTCTGTTCGAGCTTAGCGGGGAGAATGTGGATTATCAGCTCTACGACATCGCTCCGCAGGAGCTTGAAAGCAAATTCGAGTTCCTTACAAGCCTTGACGGCTTCAATATCACCATCCCGCACAAGGTCGCCATTATCGGCTATTGCGACAGGCTCTCCGAGGGTGCGCAGCGCTATCGCTCGGTAAACTGCGTCAGAAACGCCGAGGATAAATCGGGCTACAACACCGATGTTCTCGGCTTTACGAAATCCATAGATATGCTTGGGGCGACGCTCGCCTCGAACGTGCTTCTTATTGGCTGCGGTGGCGTGGGGAGGATGATGGCTATCGAAACGGCTCTTTCAGGGGGCAGCCTTACCATAGCCGCACTCCCTAACGATCTCCCGCTGGCGCAGGAAACCGTAAAGGAAATTCTCGAAAAGAAATCGGACGCAAAAGTGAACATTGTCACAATAAACGGCTCTGCGCTCGACATTTCCGACTTCGGCGGCAAGCCCTGCGTGGATCTGCTCGTGAACGCCTGCCCCGTGGGGATGTACCCGAAAACGGACAGGATGCCCTGTACGCCCGCCGTTCTTGACGGCGTAAAATACGTGTTTGACGCCGTATACAACCCCAACGTGACGCTGCTTGCAAAAACCGCCCGTGAAAAGGGCGCAAGGACGATGACTGGCATGGCTATGCTTGTGCTTCAGGCTGTCGCCGCACACGAAATCTGGGACGGGGCGCATTATGAGCAAAGCGATATAGACAAGCTCATCTCCGATATGGAGGTGCTTGTATGAGCGGCTGCACCATATATCTATGCGGCTTCATGGGCTGCGGGAAGAGCCATATCGGACGTATGCTCGCCACGGAAATGGGACGGGAATTCACCGACCTCGACCGCACCATCACACAGCGTGAGGGGATGTCCATACCGGAGATATTCGACAAATTCGGCGAGCCGCACTTCCGTGAGCTTGAAGCGAAATACATCAGGGATCTGTCGGAGGGCTATGTCGTGGCAACGGGCGGCGGAGCGCTTATCAACGACCGCACCGCCGAATTTGCCCGCCGGAGCGGACTCTCCGTCTACATAAACGCAGACTTTGAAACCTGCTACGAGCGTATCAAGGGCGATAAGAACCGCCCCCTCGTCGTAAGCAATACCAAGGAGCAGCTGCGCAGGCTATACGACACCCGTGCGGAAATCTACCGCCGAAACAGTATGTGCATGGTAAACGGCAGCGTCCGTGACACCATAATCACGGACGAGATAAAAAAGCTTGCGGCATACTTTGAGGAAAACGGGCATTTGTAAGGGAGCAGTATGGTAATAAAGAACATAAAAATCATGACAATGACATCCCGCTGCTATGAAAACGGATTCGTAAGAGCCTCAGGCGGGGTTTTCACGCAAATCGGCGATATGAGCGACTTCACGGCGGCGGACGAGGAAATCATCGACGGCGGCGGCAGGACACTCTACCCCGGCTTTATTGATGCGCACTGTCATCTGGGGATGTGGTCGGACAGCCTTTGCTTTGAGGGCGAGGACGGCAACGAGGACACCGACCCCTCCACCCCGCACCTGCGTGCGATAGACAGCGTAAACCCCATGGACCGCTGCTTTTCGGATGCGGTTCGGGCGGGGGTAACCTGCGTCTGCACGGGAGTAGGAAGCGCAAACCCTATCGGCGGCAGCTTCATACTCATGAAAACCTGCGGTTCAAAGCGGGTGGATAAGCTTGTCGTAAAGTCGCCCTGCGCTATCAAATTCGCTCTCGGCGAAAATCCCAAAAGCACCTATAACGACCGTGACGAAACGCCCGTGACAAGAATGGCTACCGCCGCCATTATCCGTGAGCAGCTCACAAAGGCTCTGCGCTACAAAAGCGATATAGAGGAATACGAGCGGCTTAAGGGGACGGAGGACGAGGTTTCACGCCCTGACTTTGACGCAAAATGCGAGGCTCTTCTTCCGCTGTTCTCAAAAACGGACAGGCTTAAGGCACATTTCCACTGCCATCGTGCGGACGATATATTCACGGCGATACGGATAGCAAAGGAATTTAACTTGGATTACGTTCTCATCCACTGTACGGACGGCGCAGTCATCGCCGATGAGCTTGCGGAGGACTCCCCCGCCGTTGTAGCTGGCCCGCTTTTCGGCGACAGAGGTAAGCCGGAGCTTTGCAACCACGACATCTCAACGCCCTTTATCCTCAAAAATCACGGGATAAAAACCGCTATCTGCACCGGCCATCCCGAAACGCCGATACAATACCTGCCGCTTACGGCGGCTCTTGCGGTAAGGGGCGGGCTTGACAGGGATGAAGCGTTGAGGGCAATCACGATAAATGCGGCGGAAATCATCGGTGCGGCGGACAGAATCGGCTCGGTAGAGGTCGGGAAGGATGCGGACTTCTCCCTGTTCAGGGGCGACCCGCTCGACATCACCGAAACGCCCGAGCTGGTTGCAATAAACGGAAGGATTGTATTCGGGAGGATTGACGAAAATGCGTGAGATAAATGCTTCGGAGATAACACGTACTGTCGCAGAGCTTTGCGTACAGGCGAACCTTCACCTGCCCGGCGGGATGAGGGAGTGCATAACGGACAGCATTGACCGAGAAAAAAGCGAGCTTTGCAAAAGCGTGCTTGGGGATATTGCGGCGAACATCGACTGCGCCGACGAGCTTGGCGTTCCCATATGTCAGGATACGGGCATGGCGGTCATCTTCGCCGAAATCGGGCAGGACTGCCATATCGTCGGCGGGAGCTTCGAGGACGCCGTAAATGCGGGCGTTGCAAAGGGATACGTTGAGGGCAGACTTCGCCTCAGCATTGTCGGCGACCCGCTCGAACGCAAAAACACCAATGACAACACCCCCGCCGTTATCCATACGAGAATAGTTGACGGCGACAAAATCTCTCTTATGGCTGCGCCCAAGGGCTTCGGAAGCGAGAACATGAGCCGCCTAAAAATGTTCACTCCCTCCGCCTCAAGGGAGGACATCATCGGCTTCGTAGCCCAAACGGTTTCCCTCGCAGGGAGCAACCCCTGCCCGCCCATCGCAGTCGGCGTAGGTATTGGCGGCGATTTCGAGTACAGCGCATATCTCGCAAAGAAGGCGCTGTGCCGTGACCTCTCAAAGCGAAACCCCGACCCCGTTTATGCCGAAATGGAGCGAAGGATGCTTGAGGAAATCAATAAGCTCGGCATTGGTGCGCAGGGCTTCGGCGGCACTGTTACCGCACTTTACGTCAACATCGAGAAATCGGCGACACATATAGCGGGGCTTCCCGTGGCGGTGAATATAGGCTGCCATGTCACACGTCACGCACAAGCAGTCATATGAAGCGGCAAAAAATTTTTTTAATTTTTTTGATTTTTTTGCAACCTTTTCGGCTTCTGAATTGTATTATTTATAGAATTGCAAAATTTACGACGGCTGTTCGCCGACCTACGGAGAATCGATTCTTATGGACACAATCACACTCAAAGCCGATGCGGGCTTTGAACAGGTAATGGAGTTCTATATGCCGATGGTGTACAGGATTGCTGTGACACGTATCGGCAGCCGCATTGATGCAGAGGATATAACCCAGGATGTGTTCGTGCGGTATTTTAAGATTGAACCCAAATTCGACAGCGAGGATCACCGCAAGGCGTGGTTCATACGCTGCACGATTAACCACGCAAATAACTATGCCGCATCCGCATGGTTCAAACACAGAACAAGCGGCATAAGGCTTGAGAATATGCCCAAATACGACAACGGCATGGACGATGTCCCCGACCGCATCGAGCAAAGGGCATCCGTTATGGCTGCCGTGATGAGGCTGCCGAAAAAATATCGCACCGTTGTACATCTGTTTTATTTTGAGGATATGTCAGTTGCCGATATATGCCAAGCTGTCGGCGCAAAGGAAAGCACTGTCAAATCACAGCTAAAACGTGCGAGAGATATGCTAAGACCAATGCTTGAGGAGGTGGATTTCTGATGGATTTCAAAAACGAATACAGAAAAGCCGTTGAGGAAATTTCGCCCGACAAGACGGAGCTTGAACGGATGAAGGCGAACGTGCTTGAAGCGGCGTCGCAAAGGAAAAAGCCGCTTCCGATTAAGAAAATCTCGCTTTGGGGCGGAGCTGTCGCAGCCTGTGCCGTTATCGGCGTTGCCGTCGCCGTGATTGCCCCCCGCATTAACACGAGCGATTCGTTTGTCGCAGACTATGCCGCCGATACCGCCGCTATAGAGGAATATGTGCTTACGGAAGGCTCTACCGTGGAAATTTACGACGATGCAGAGGGCATTTACTACGAGGAAGACAGCTACATTGTTATCGACGACCTTGACGAGGATGACGATGCGGCTTCAGAAGCCGTCGGAGGAATGCTAGGTGCCACCGCCGCATCCGGTCAAAGCTCTCCCGACCGTGGTACGGGCGACGACGCCCTTTTTGAGGCAGCGGACAGCGAGGAGGACGATTGTCTTCCTATTCTCGGAAGTGTGCAGGACAACAACGACACCTCGTCAGAGGACGAGAACACCGAAACAACCTCACATGAGCTTAGTGCGCCTCACGATAAAACAGATATGGGCAGCTTCTCCCCCGACACAATACGCTTCAGCGCAGACGGGAAAAGATGCGGCATAATAATGTCCGACGGAAGCAAGCGGATATTCACGCTTTCCGATAATCAGGATCTCCCGAAGAATATAACGCCTGCCGCTACGGCACTGCTTGTGGCGACAAGTGACGGCGAGGAATTTTATGTGGAGCTTATCGGCAGTCTATATGTCTATGACACCGATAAAAAGCTCATCGGAGTATACGAGTAGCTCTACCCGTCATTCGGCATTCCTACTAAAGCAATATCTGCGGCAGCCGTATATAAAGCGGCCGCCGCTTTTTTGTGAAACACAATCGGGACATCTGTGAAACAATAATTTTCTGTATTTTTGACTAAAAAGGGCTTGAAATGTTGAATATTTTGTGATAAAATATACACAAGGAGATATATCGCCCTACCATGTCATCGGGGTATATCTTACGTAAATCGAAAGTAATCATCAAAGCCAATGATGAATAAGATAACAAGGCATCCCTGACCTCCCGCAAAGAAAACGATAAAAAGCGCACGGGGATTGGTGCGCAAAGCGTGCGGCGTTGCCTTAGGGAACGCCATAACATAACCGACACACATATGCAGGCGCGGGCGGCTCCGCCTTTTATGAGGCAGGCTCTCTGCGGCAAAGAGGTGATTTATTTGTCAAAACTTGAAAGAGCGGTGGCAAGCAGCGGCAGCTCTGCGTTTTCAATGAAATTTCAGCTTGGGTTTCCCGCCGAAATTCTTTCAAACCCAAACCCATTCTCCGACGGAAGGGCTGTCCTTATGGGAGATATTGTACACCCCGACGATTATCAGCCGTTCTGCGAGGTCATAAACGAGATCGTAAGCGGCGGCAGCGAGGAAATGCACGTACACGCCCGCATTCTCACAGGCGGCGAGTACCGCTGGTACTACATATCTGCGCTTGCGGTAAGGAACGAGAGCGGCTCTCTGCTCGAAATGGACGGGATGATGTTTGACGTTTCCGCCTACCTTGACTGTGAGGGCGAGGACGCCGTAATGCGCCGCTTCCGAAGCAAAAGCACGGAGCATATGGATTCCGCACAGCATACCCCCGAGCTTGCGGACATTCTCGGCGAGGACTATCTCGCCCGCATACAGCAGCCCTTCTCGCACATAAAAGGACTTTACTCCGCTATTGTCGGAAACGACGGAGAGATTATCGCCACGGCTTCGGGACAGGATAAGCGGGTGAACCTGAACAAGCTCAGCTATCAGCGCAAAAAGAGCATCCGCATCAAGCGTCAGACTGTTGCGTCATGGGTTATTGCAGGCGAGTCGCAGGAGGACGTAAACGACAACGCCCAGCTTCTCGAAACAATGGTTCAGACGGTATCGGGCATTGCGAACTCCTACGTGGTTCTGTGCGAGGCAACAGACAACTCGCAAAGCGCAAATAAGCTTCTCGGTCAGAATTTCGAGGATCAGATTCTCATAAACAACATCTACGCCCTCTCCTTCGCCAGTGACGACTCTAAAACCTCCGCCAGCAGCATCCTGCCCTTGATATGCAGCTATTTCGATTTGGATGAAATCCTGTTTTCGGCGGGAGAATCGGCATTTGCAAAATTCTATAGCTGGGACGAGGACGGGTTTATTTTCCCGACAGTATCCGATATACGCTGCCCCAAGGACATGGACAAGGAGCTTAAATCTGCGGGCGTAATCTGCATGGATGAGCGCATTCTTACGGAAAAAAGCGGCGCAGACAGAAGCGTTGCCGTGGTGAGGGCATACATAAACGGCGGCAGCGGTGCGGTTTTCTATATCCCCAAGAGCAGGAACAAGGTCTGGAGCAACCGTGACCGTAAGCTGCTCAAAACTATCACGCAAATTCTCGCAACAATAATCGGCAAGTCCCTTATGGAGGATAAGCTTGCCGCTTCTCAGGAATACCTCCATCGCCTTGCATACTATGATTTTACCACAAACATACCGAACAGAAGTATGTTCGAGAGGGACTTCGAAAGCCTCATAAAATCGCAAGGCGGCGGTGCGGTTATTTCCGTGGAAATCTCCAACCTCAAGGCGGTATCCGAGATTTACAGCACCGAATACGCCGACGATATTCTGAAGTCCGTTGCGGAATATATTTCCGCCATACCGTGCAGCGCCGAAAAGAAGGTCTATAGGTTCAGCAACGACATCCTCTTCATCACGTTCCTCGGCTCGTCAAGAGATGAGGCGAAGCAGCTAGCGCAGGTTATACTAACCAAGTTCCGCTCCCCGTGGTATCTTAACGATACGGAGCATCACCTTGAGCTTTACTGCGGCGTGACCATCTGTCCGGATGATGCCGACGATATTGCCGACTGCATAAAGGCGGCGACAAGGACGCTGCGTCTTGCAAAGGAGCGGAGGCTGTGCGATGCGGTGTTCTATTCCGAGGGGCTCGAGGAACAGCTCAGCGATAACCTCAAGGTGAAAAAGCTTATAATAGATGCGGCGGAAAACGACTTCCACGGCTTCTATTATCTGTATACCCCCGTGCTTTCGATGGATACCGGCGAGCTTCAATGCTGCGAGGCTAACCTCTTTTGGGGAAATGAGGATATGATCGTTTCACGGGAGCGTTTTCTCCCGATTATAGACAGGATGGGGCTTGAGGAGGAGCTGTACCGCCATGCCGTAGGCAAAATATGCCAATTTTGTGCGGATGTCAGGGAGCACGGCTTCGACAGCTTCCGCGTAAGCTTTACCATCCCCGAAAATATCCTCAACAGCGACAGCTGCATCGAAACGCTCAGGAGCATATTGCAGGAATATTCGCTCCCGCCGTCCGCCATAAGCATTTCGGTATCCGAAAGCGCACGCACCCTTAATTCGACCTGCGTCAACCTTAACCTCCTTTCGAGAATAGGCGTTACCGTCATCGCAGACGACAACGGCGAGAGCTTCTTTACCGAAGCACCGCTGGATAATCCTGCCGTAAGGATAATCAAAATCCGTGCGGGGCGGCTTACGGACGACCAGATTTCGGGGACGTTCATCCGCTCCGTCATAAAGCACGCACACGACAACAATATCGCCGTCTGCATAAGAGGTGTTGACAATGCGCAGACCCTCGAACGGATAAGCGGGTTCGACGTTGACCTTGTTCAGGGAATCCTCAACGGAAGACCTCTGCATTCGAGCGAGTTTCTGGAGCGAATGGTTATGAGCGAGCCTGTGGGCAGACATTAACCTAATGGTATTTGCGGTAATTTTTTCATTTGCCCTATTGTCAAAAAAGCCGAAGATTTTGCATAAATCCTCGGCTTTTTATCACTTTTGGCGAATTTTCTTTTAACAAGTCTTTTACTTTGCGTTTCTATTGCAAACTTGCGAAAAAAGGTTTATAATAAGACTGCGGGCTTCTCGCCGCTTATCCGATAGGCTGTGCGGTTGAGGATAACCCGCTGCAGCGTCTTGCTTTTCCTCAAGGCGCAGATTCTGTATGGTGCTTGACCCTATGGGAGAAAAATGAAAACTGTATTAAAATTCCTCGGCGCTTATTTCAAAAGGCTGGACAAGATACTGCCGTTGATATGCGCCGCTTTGACCGTGTTCGATATTATCGTGGTCTATTCCATGTACGAAAACGGCTTTATAAGCCTTAAGGTTTACGAAACACAGCTTTATTCCGCAATCATCGGCTTTGCGGCTGCGATTGTCATAGGGATGATCGACTATAAGTTTATGTCGAAAATCTGGTTCGTCTTTGCTCCCGTCGCCGTTATATTGCAGCTTCTGCTGTTCACTCCGCTCGGGGTTCAGCGTGATGACGACATCGCATGGCTCGACCTCGGCGTGATTACGATACAGCCCTCGGAGGTGTTGAAGCTGGCGTTTATTCTGACGCTTTCGACACACATCTCAAAGCTCGGCGACAAGCTTAACAGCCCGCTGCACCTGCTCCTTGTGTGCATACACGGGCTGTTTCCGGTGGGACTTATCATCATTCAGGGCGACGCAGGCTCGGCCTTGGTCTTTCTGTTTATTTTCCTGTGTATGCTGTTTGCGGCGGGAATATCGTGGAAATACCTCCTTGCGGGGGCGGCGGCAGTTCCCCCCGTGATTTATGTTGCGTGGAATTATATCATGGGCGACCACCATCGGCTCCGCTTCCTCATGCTCTTCGACGAGGAGCTTCAGGAGCAGGAGCGTCTCGGCGCATATATGCAGCAGTATGACGGGAAAATCGCACTCGGTTCGGGACAGCTTACGGGTCTTGGCTTCCACTCGGACAGCTATACCTATGTCCCCGAAATATATAACGACTTTATCTTCTCCTACATCGGAATGACGCTCGGCTTTATCGGCTGCATGGCTGTGGTGATTACGCTTGCGGTGCTTTGCCTCAAGCTTCTGTCGAACGCATCGGCGGCGGGCGATATGCTCGGAAAGCTTATATGCGTCGGCGTATTCGCCATGATGACGTTCCATTGCATCGTGAACATAGGAATGGTGCTGTCGGTTATACCCGTTATCGGCATACCGCTTCCGTTCCTGAGTACGGGCGGCACGTCTATGGTGATGATGTATGCGTCTGTCGGACTGGTTCTGAGCGTATCCACCCACAAGGAGAAGGCAAAGCATATGTTCTATACGGAAAAGGACTGACTGCCCACAAAAAGCATATGCGGCGCAGTCTGCATATGCTTCGGTCGGCAGTCGGCAAGATAAAAAACGACATAAAGGAAAGGTTGACAAACTATGAAGCCCATTGTATCTACCCTGAAGGATATTTACCCCGATAGCCAGCTTGAGGCGCAGGCGGAGCGCTACCGCAAGGCGGAAGGCAGCTTTGCGGAATACTTCGGCGGCATCGGAGAGCATCGCTTCTTCTCTGCGCCGGGACGCACCGAAATCTGCGGCAATCACACCGACCACAACAACGGCAGGGTCTTTGCCGCAAGCGTTGATCTCGACGTCATCGCAGTTGCAGAGTACACGGACGACAACTGCATAACCATCAAGTCCGAGGGCTTTGCAGAGGATAAAATAAGCCTTTCGGAGCTTGACGTCGTGCCCGATGAAAAAAATACGTCCGCCTCGCTCATAAGGGGCGTTGCGGACGGCTTTGTCAAAAACGGGTTCAAAATCGGCGGATTCCGTGCATATACCACCTCAAATGTCATGAAGGGCTCCGGACTTTCAAGCTCCGCAGCGTTCGAGGTGCTTATCGGGACAATACTTTCTCATATGTTCAACGACGGGCAGATTCCCGCTCCAAAGGTTGCGCAGATAGCACAATACGCCGAGAACGTCTATTTCGGCAAGCCGTCGGGGCTTATGGATCAGATGGCGTCGTCGGTCGGCGGATTTGTCGCCATAGACTTCAAGGAAACCGAATCCCCCGTTATCGAGCCTGTTCCCTGCGATTTCGAGAGCTATGGTCATGCGCTTTGCATAGTTGACGCCAAGGGCGATCATGCGGATCTTACGGACGAATATTCCGCCATCCCGAACGAGATGAAGGAAATAGCGCATTTCTTTGATTGTGACAACCTGCGCCAGCTTTCGCTTCCGGACATCGTGCTTAATATCAACGAGCTTCGCAGCAGCTTCGGCGACAGGGCGGTGCTTCGTGCCATCCACTTCTTCAACGAGAACGAGCGTGTGGAAAAGGTGGTTCATGCGCTCAAGCAGGGCTGCTTCGAGGACTTCCTTTCCTCCGTAAAGGAAAGCGGCGACTCCTCCTTCAAATATCTCCAGAACGTCTACGCAAACGGCGATGTCACACACCAATGCTTGAGCATTGCACTGAACATTGCGGAAAGCTCGCTTCACAGGAAGGGCGCTTGCCGTGTTCACGGCGGCGGCTTCGCAGGAACAATTCAGGCGTTCGTCCCGCTGGACTCCCTCAAGGAATTCAAGCTCAACATGGAGAAAATCTTCGGCACGAACTCCTGCCACGTCCTTACGGTACGTCCAATAGGCGGCACGGAGGTCATCGCCGAGGGCTAAGCCTCGTATTGCGACATCTGCTTTATAAGCATACGGTCAACCAGCGCATCCACCGCTATGCCGTTCTCGATATATTCCTCGCTAAAAACCTTGCCGCTTTGACGGAGCTGCGCCGTAATCCCTGCCTTATCGTAAGGGATGAGCAGCTTCATGCGGCGGGCGGTTTCGGGAAGATTTGCGGCAATGGCGTTCAGAAGGTTGTCTATCCCCTCGCCCCTAAGGGCACTTATCTTGACGGTCTTGTCGTCCGTGGGAATGCTCTCGTCAAGCCTGTCGCATTTGTTCAGTACGGTTACAACGGGTATCTCCGATGCGCCAAGCTCCGCTAAGGTCTTTAGCGTAACCTCCGCCTTTTCGGCGGCATCGGGGTCGGATACGTCGCAGACGTGCAGGATGATATCCGCACAGGCTGCCTCCTCAAGCGTGGAACGGAACGCCTCTACAAGATGATGAGGCAGGCGGCGTATAAGCCCTACCGTATCAACAAGCAGAAGCGAACGCCCGTCGGGCAGCTCGATTGCACGGGAGGTCGGGTCAAGCGTTGCAAAAAGCTTGTCCTCCGCAAGGACATCCGAGCCTGTAAGAAGATTAAGAAGGGTGGATTTCCCTGCGTTGGTGTAGCCGACAATCGCTCCCACCTGCACGCTGTCCTTCTTTCGGCGGGCACGGGAGTACCCTCGGCGCTCCTCAAGAGCGTTAAGCTCCTCCGAGAGCTTCTCTATACGGCGGCGGATGTGACGGCGATCCGTTTCAAGCTGAGTTTCGCCCGGGCCTCTTGTTCCGATGCCGCCGCCCAGCCTTGAAAGGCTTGCGCCGATTCCCATAAGCCGAGGCAGACGATACCGAAGCTGCGCCAGCTCCACCTGAAGCTTGCCCTCACGGGACACTGCCCTGCCCGCAAAAATATCGAGGATAAGCATGGTTCGGTCTATGACACGGACATCCGTTTCGTCCTCGATGTTGCGAATCTGCGATGCGGTAAGCTCACAGTCGAAAATCAGAAGCTTTGCACCAAGCGACACACACAGCTCCCTTACCTCCTCAAGCTTGCCCTCGCCGATAACGGTTGCGCTGTTATAAGCCTCCCGCTTCTGGATTACCCGTGCCACATCCCTTGCGCCGGCGGTTTCGGCAAGCTCCGCAAGCTCCTGCATACTGACTTCGCAGTCATACTCGCCCGTATCAGCGCTTACCAGTATGGCTCTTGTTATTTCCTTTTCTTCCATATAAGCTCCTTATCTCCCTCGTGGGAGCAAAAAATTTGCGTATCACACATATCGTTTTATTGATGTAATAAGTGCCCCTGCGTTTATTATATCAGCAAAAACGCCGTGTGTCAACATAAGGATTATTCTTGACTTTTAAGAATACCCGAAAAAAGGCGGCTTGACCGTCCGTTTCAAGAAAGGCTGATAGCTTTGAAATTTAGCAGATATGACGTATTGATTGTGGGGACAGGTATCTCCGGAATTTACGCCGCACTCAATCTTGACAGCTCGCTTAGTATACTCATGCTCTCGAAGCGTGAGCTTACGCTGTGCAATTCCGCACTCGCTCAGGGCGGAGTCGCCGCCGTTATGGACAAGGAGCATGACAACTACGAGCTTCATATCAAGGATACGCTTATCGCAGGTCAGTACAAGAACAACGTTGACAACGTACGTATCCTTGTGGAGCAGGGACCTACAGATGTCCTCAAGTTGAAGCAGAAATACGGCGTTGACTTCGACCTCAACAACGACGGAAGCCTTGCGCTCACCCTTGAGGGAGGGCATTCCCGCCGCCGTATAGCGCATCATAAGGATTCCACGGGATATGAAATCGAAACCAACCTCATCCGTCAGGTTCAGGAGCTGAAAAACGTTACCGTAATAAACAACTCCGTGCTGTCCCGTTTAGAGCGTGACGAGAGCGGAATGTTCTTCGCAGATGTTATCACAAACAATGTTGCGGGCGGCGAACATGCACACGAGTATTTCTGCGCCGATGCGGTTATCCTTGCAACTGGCGGTATCGGAAGGGTATACGACTATACCACCAACTCCGCCATCGCAACGGGCGACGGCATACAGCTTGCCTACAACCTCGGCGCACAGATAAAGAACCTGAGCTACGTCCAGTTTCATCCGACAGCCTTCGCCGACAAGAAGAATCGTGAATGCTTCCTTGTGTCCGAGGCGGTCAGAGGCGAGGGCGCATACCTTCTCAACTGCCATAAGGAGCGCTTTATGCACAAGTACGAGCCGGAGCGCCTCGAGCTTGCTCCCCGTGACGTAGTGTCAAAGTGCATGATGGAGGAGCAGAGGGAAACGGGCAGCGATGAATTCTGGCTGGATATTTCCTATAAAGACCCCGAATTTATAAAGAACCGATTCCCCATGATTTACAACAAGGTGCTTGAAAAGGGTTACGATATGACCAAGGAGCCTATCCCGATTTACCCGTGTCAGCATTATCTCATGGGCGGCATAAACGTTGACGGAAAGGGCGCAACGAATATCAAGGGGCTGTATGCGGCGGGAGAATGCTCCCACACGGGCGTACACGGTCAGAACAGGCTCGCCAGCAATTCCCTGCTCGAAGCGCTTGTATTTTCACGTCTTATTGCACAGGATATTTCTGCCAATAAGAAAGAGGATACCCGTACAGAGGTGGAATATCCCATGCCCTCTCCAGACGGGCTTCCGCTTCCGCACGGAATACGCACCGAAGTGCGCCATATAATGCAGAAGGCTTATTTCGTGTTCCCGAATTACGATGAGGCGAAAACAGGTCTTGAACGCATAACAGAGCTAAAAAATATGCTCGAAAACGGCGGGTATGAGATTACTCCCGACTTCGTGGAAACCAAGTCGCTGGTGACGGTTGCGTATATAATCCTCACAGAGGTGCTTGAAAGAAAGGACGAAAAATAATGCTGCTTCTCCCCTTTTATGTTGACGATATTATAAAAACAGCCCTGAACGAGGATATAAACTATATCGACTCCACCGCAGACCTGCTTATCCCCGACGACAGCGTTTCAAAGGCGTATTTTGTCGCAAAGGCAAGCGGCGTAGTGGCAGGGCTTGAGGTGGCACTCAGAGTATTCACTATCCTTGACCCAGATATGAAAATCGAATGCAGCCTCAAGGACGGGGACGAGGTCGCAAACGGCGACATCATCGCCCGCTTCAGCGGACATACCCGCCTTATGCTCAAGGCGGAACGCACCTCGCTTAACCTCCTTCAGCATATGAGCGGCATCGCAACCTATACCCGCAAATGCGTAAGGCTTGTGGAGGGAACAAACGCATCCATCGCCGACACACGAAAGACTCTCCCCGGACTTCGTGCGCTGCAGAAATACGCTGTCACGGCGGGCGGCGGCAGAAATCACCGCTATAACCTTACCGATGCGGCAATGCTCAAGGACAACCACATCGACGCATACGGCGGTATTACCCCCGCAGTAAATGCGCTGCGTCAAAAGGCGGGGCATATGCTTCAGATTGAGGTTGAAACACGAAACCTTGACGAGGTGCGTGAAGCGATCGCCTGCGGAGTGGATGTGATTATGCTCGACAATATGGACTGCCCGACAATGGCGAAGGCGGTGGAGATAGTTGACCACAAGGCAAAGCTTGAAGCGAGCGGCAACATCACCCTTGATAACATCGCCGAGGTTGCGGCGACAGGCATAGATATAATCAGCATCGGCGCACTTACGCACAGCGTTACGGCGTTTGACATATCTATGAAATGGGAAAAGTGACGGACGCGGGAAAGGAGCGTTAAAATGGCGGACGAGATAGAATTTCGCTATGACACACAAATGCTGATTGACGGCGAGGGGCTGGACGAGGACGCTATCTTTGAGAGCATTACCGAGAGATTCAGCGGTGATTCCCTTTTGGTGATAGCGGACGAGGATACGGCGAAGATACATTTCCACACCAACGAGCCGTGGAGGGTGCTTGAATACTGCCGTACGCTCGGAGAAATTTACGACATCGTCATCGAGGATATGATTCGCCAATCCAAGGGGCTTAAAGGGTAGCCTGCGGCTGCTTTGAAGCGGCTGCCTGTCAGGGCGTTTTTGGTGGGAAATTAAAAAAAATCCGAATTTCCCTCTTGACAAACGCTTAAAAATGTTGTACAATAATCAAGTCATCTTAATTGATGACTTTTCGGAAGTTTAGCTCAGCTGGGAGAGCATCTGCCTTACAAGCAGAGGGTCATAGGTTCGAGCC
>X287_Common_Brushtail__coassemble_122_pt1 | contig 15540 bp, 15 predicted proteins | sample X287_Common_Brushtail__metabat2_high_PE_016 | metagenome-assembled genome bin X287_Common_Brushtail | reverse complement strand
AAGGCGATAGATATGCTCCTGTCCGAGGTCGTTTACGATGATAATGCGGTCTGCGCTTACCTCCGAAACAATGCCGTCCTCCTTTGCGCAAACGACAACGCCCGAATCCACCGCAGCCTTGTATTCCATACCCGTTCCGACAATGGGGCTTTCCGTAACCATAAGCGGCACAGCCTGGCGCTGCATATTCGCACCCATAAGCGCACGGTTAGCGTCATCGTTTTCGAGGAACGGTATCATTGCCGTAGCGACAGATACCACCATCTTCGGGGATACGTCCATGAAATCGACCTTTTCCCTCTCGATTTCGATGATGGAGTCACGGCAGCGGGCATTAACACGGGGTCTTGCGAAGCAGCCGTTCTCGTCAAGCGGCTCGTTCGCCTGCGCCACGACGTAGTTGTCCTCTACGTCCGCCGTCATATACACAACCTCGTCAAGCACCTTGCCCGTCTGCTTATCCACACGGCGGTACGGAGCTTCTATGAAGCCGTAAACATTTATCTTTGCGAAGGTTGCAAGATAGGATATAAGACCGATGTTAGGGCCTTCAGGCGTTTCGATAGGACACATTCTTCCGTAGTGGGAGTAGTGTACGTCACGAACCTCAAATCCGGCTCTGTCCCTTGAAAGACCGCCCGGAGCAAGCGAGGAAAGACGGCGCTTATGCGTAAGCTCTGCAAGAGGGTTGTTCTGATCCATGAACTGCGACAGCGGAGAAGAGCCGAAGAACTCTCTCATTGCCGCAATAACCATCCTTGCGTTTATAAGCGAGGAGGGAGAAACCCTCTCGGTATCGTTTGCCTGAAGTCCCATTCTCTCACGAATGGTGCGCTCCATACGTGTGAAGCCGATTCTGAACTGGTTCTGGAGCAGCTCCCCGACGCAGCGTATACGTCTGTTGCCGAGGTGGTCTATATCGTCAATATCGCCGATACCCTCACAAAGATTGATAAAGTATCCGACGCTTGCATAAATATCCTCAAGGGTGATATGCTTAGGAATAAGCTCCTCCGTATGCGACTTGATAAGCTCCGCAAGCTTTTCGTTGTCGCCGTCCGCCTCCGAAAGGAGATCCGCCAGCACGCCGAACTTAACCTGCTCGTTTATTCCGAGGGCTTCAACGTCCATATCGCCGACATAAACCTTTATGTCAACCATGCCGTTTCCGACAACCTTCACCGTGCCCTCTCCGTCGTCCTTGTACACCGCCATTTCCAGAACGCCGCAGTTCTGGATGTTCATCGCCATTTCCTTGGTGATGACATCGCCCTCCGCCGCAAGGATTTCTCCCGTAAGCGGAGCGATAACGGTTTCGGCAGCCTTTCTGCCCACAATTCTCTGCGCTATGCCAAGCTTCTTATTGTACTTGTAGCGACCGAAACGGGAGAGGTCATATCTCTTTGCGTCAAAGAAAAGGTTATCGAGCGTCGTGCGGGCGGAGTCCACGGTAGCAGGCTCGCCGGGGCGAAGCTTCCTGTAAACCTCAAGGAGAGCCTCCTCCTCGTTCTTGGTGTTATCCTTGCCGCTTTCGATGGTTACGACAATTCTCGGATCCTCGCCGAACTTTTCCTTGAGCATTTCATCGCTTGACAGACCGAGGGAGCGCAGGAAGGTCGTGCAAGGGAACTTCCTGTTCTTGTCTATACGAACGTAAAACACGTCGTTGGAGTCCATCTCAAGCTCAAGCCATGCGCCCCTGTTCGGGATAACGGTAGCCTTGAACAGCTTCTTTCCCGTCTTATCGTAATCAAAGCCGTAGTAAACGCCCGGAGAACGGACAAGCTGAGATACCACGACACGCTCCGACCCGTTGATGACGAATGTTCCGCTGTCAGTCATCAGGGGCAGGTCACCCATGTATATTTCATTATCCATCAGCTCGCCGGTTTCTCTGTTGAGAAGTCTTGCGGTAACACGCAGGGGAGCGGCATATGTTGCGTCCCTGTCCTTGCATTCCTCGATAGTGTACTTCGTCTTGTCGTCAAGACGATAGTCGATGAACGACAGCTCAAACTTGCCGTTTGAGTCCGTAATCGGAGATACATCCTTAAAGACCTCTTTGATGCCTTCGGAGAGGAACCAATTGTAGGAGTCCTTCTGGATACCAATAAGGTTAGGCATTCCGATAACCTCATTTATCTTGGAAAAACTCTGTCGGGTGGTTTTTCCGAACTGCACAGGCTTTACATTCACCATCGGCTTTATCACTCCTTAATAAAAATACGGTCAGAATTTGCGGCAATAAAAGCATTTTCGGGGCAATATTGGTATTTCTGAAACGCCTTTTTTGCAGTCAAATCCATTATGATACAGTATAACATTATAGCACGTTCAGCAAAAAAAGTCAACCCAAAAACACAAATTTTTCTGTCGAATAGGGAGAACTTTTTTTCGCTTTCAGCACCTCACAGATATTGCCACACAAATGCGAAATAAAATTTTCCCTCAAAAAATTTTACTTACCCTATTGACAAAACAGCGCAAACAGATTATACTGTATATATGCCACATAAACAGATGATGAAATGGAGTGACGGAAATATGTCTTTGAAGGTCGATGGCATAACGAAAAAATACGGCGACTACACCGCCGTGGACGCTTTGAGCTTTGAGATGAGCGAAGCGGGCGTCTTTGCGCTTCTCGGAACGAACGGAGCGGGAAAGACCACCTCGATACGGATTATCCTCGGAATGCTTGCGGCGGACAGCGGCGAGGTTACTTGGAACGGAAAGCGCTTTCTCGCCGCCGAAGAGCCGATAGGCTATCTTGCGGAGGAGCGGGGACTGTACCCCAAGTACAAGATAATGGATCAGCTTCTTTACTTCTGCTCCCTCAAGGGGCTTAAGGGCGAGCGTGCCGCAAGGCAGCTCGATTACTGGTTCGACCGCCTTAACGTAAACGAATACCGCAGCAAGCGTGCCGACCAGCTCTCCAAGGGCAACCAGCAGAAAATACAGCTTATCGCCGCCCTTGCTCCCGACCCGAAGCTTATTATCCTTGACGAGCCGCTGAGCGGTCTTGACCCCGTTAATGCGGAGCTTTTCAAGTCCATCATCCGAGAGGAAATAAGCAGGAATAAGCTTGTCATAATGTCCTCCCACCAGATGTCAACAATTGAAGAGTTCTGCCGTGATATTATTATATTGGACAAGGGGAAAACCGTTCTTAAGGGCAACCTCAACGAAATCAAAAGGGGCTACGGACGTGTAAGGCTGAGCGTCAAGTGTGAGGGGGACATAACCGCCCTTGCCGCCGAATGCGGGCTTACCGCCGCAGAGAACACCCCCAACGGCTCAAGCTTCCGCCTCAGCTCCGAGCAGCAGGCTCACGCTCTCCTTAAAAAGATAATGGACAGCGGCATTCCGCTTATAAAATACGAGCTTCGCGAACCTACGCTCAATGAGATATTTATCGAAAGGGTTGGTGAATATAATGAAAACTAAGGGCTGGCAGAAGGTCTTTTCCTTCACCCTTGTGCAGCATATCAAGTCAAAATCCTTTATCGTGGGCACCGTTATCGTCTGCGTCATAGTCATGCTCCTTTGTGCGAGCATTAATGTCCTCCCCGCCCTTCTTAGCGGAGGCGAGGACGTGGACGCCTCCTCCGACGGCAGCGTATCGGCTGTTTCCCGTGTTTATCTTTTTGACGAGGCAGGGATACTTACCGACGAGGACACCGCCGCCATCACCGCCGACGGCGTACACCTTTCCGACACGGATAAATCCCCCGACGAGCTTATCGGTATCCTCGAAACAAGCGAGGGCAGCGAGGCAGTGATTATCCTATCCGCCGAGGAAAGCGAGGGCGAGGTTGTCGGCTTTGTGATAAAGACCTACTACTCCCCCGACTCCGACAGCGACAGCATTGATGCGCTCTCCACCCTCGTAAGCGAATATGTCACCTACCGCAATCTTCTTAATGCGGGCGTATCTCCCGAAACCTACGCCGCCGCCCAGCGATATATTTCCGTTTCCAAAATTCAGGCAGGAAACGATGAATGGAGCATTTTTGAAAGCCTTATAAATTACATCGTCCCGATGGTCGTATCTATAATCCTTTTCATACTTATTTTCCTCTACGGCAACACCGTGGCGCAGTCCATTGCGACGGAAAAGACCAGCCGTGTGATGGAGCTGCTTCTCGTGTCGGTAAGACCGCTTGCGGTGGTTATCGGAAAGGTGCTTGCGATGGGAATAATAAGCATAGGTCAGTTTCTGCTTATCTGCATTGTCGGCAGCGTTTCCTTCCTTGTAACCGCCCCGCTCGGTATCGGCGGGCTGATTATGGATGCCATGAGCAGTGCAGAGCTTTATCAGACAGCCGCCTCCGCAGACGATAATATAACCGAAGCGGCTCAGGCAATACAGGACTCCCTCGGAGGCTTCAGCGTCCTTACCGCCCTTCTTATCCTTATCGTGTTTATCCTCGGATTTCTGTTCTTCTCTCTCATCGCCGCCCTTATCGGCGCAAGCGTAAGCCGCACGGAGGATCTTCCGCAGGCGATGACGCCCTACTCCATGCTCGGAGTGATTGGCTTCTATCTGGCGTATTTCCCCATATTGTTCACTGCGGAAAGCTTTGAAACAGGCTCGGCGGTCACCAGCCCCATGCAGATGTTCTCCTACTTCTTCCCCATAAGCTCCCCGTTTGCCCTCCCAAGCGCGCTCATGCTCGGCACACTCAGCACGGCTCAGGCGATAGCGGCTGTGCTTATACTCGCCGTATGCGTGGCACTTATTGCGGTGGTGGTAAGCAAGGTGTACGAGGGACTCATCCTCCACAACGGCAGCAGACTTAAGCTCTCCGACATTTTCAAAATGGCAGCAAGAAAGTGAGGAATAAACCATGACCCTGCGTTCACAGAACAAAAGGATGATAATTGAGATCAGCACATTAAGAATACAAAGAGTATTGGGTGGGAGGAATAAGGCGGCTCTTTACGCCTCCAAGCTTACAAGCATTGAGGATATTTCCCTCGGTGTTTTTGAATCCGAGGAGCGTGCAATGAAGGAGCTTGATTTCATGCAGGACTTTTTCTCCCAATACCCCGAGAGAATCTATCAAATAAAGCCCTCAAAATGCAAGGAGGAGATTGAGGAGCTTTAGGATAGCTATACATCAAAAAACAGCCGTATGAAAAACCATACGGCTGTAATTGTTTATGCGATTTTTCTGCCTTGACATACGCCTCGTGCGTAAGCAAGGGAGGAAATTGCTCGGACAAAGCCGCCCGAAGCGGCGCCTTAGATAAGGCTCTTATAGAGCTGCGCCAGCTCCTCTACGGATGTGTCGCGGGGATTTCCGGGGCGGCAGGCATCGTCATAAGCGGACTGCGCAAGGAACGGAATATCCTCCGCCTTAACTATATCCTTAAGATTTGCGGGAATGCCAACGTCAGCGGATAGCTTTCTTACGGCGTCAACCGCAGCCCTTCTGTACTCGTCCTGAGTCATGCTCTCCGTGCCCTCAACGCCCATCGCCTTTGCAATATCACGGTACTTTTCGCCCGTCATCGGAGCGTTGTATTCCATAACCGTCGGGAGTATGATGGCGTTTGCAACGCCGTGAGGGGTATCGTACAATGCGCCCAGAGGGTGCGCCATGGAGTGAACAATGCCAAGACCTACGTTCGAGAAGCCCATTCCTGCGATATACTGTCCCAAAGCCATTCCCTCACGTCCCTGCGGCGTATTTTCGACTGCGCCTCTGAGGGAAGCGGAGATGATTTCGATAGCCTTAAGGTGGAACATATCGGACATCTCCCATGCGCCCTTGGTGATATAGCCCTCTATTGCGTGGGTAAGAGCATCCATACCTGTCGCCGCCGTAAGTCCCTTGGGCATTGTGCTCATCATATCGGGGTCTACAACCGCAACAATCGGGATGTCATGCGGATCGACACAGACCATCTTTCTGTTCTTCTCAACATCCGTGATAACATAGTTTATCGTAACCTCTGCCGCCGTACCTGCCGTCGTCGGAACGGCGATAATCGGAACAGCCGCCTTCTTTGTCGGAGCAACGCCCTCAAGGCTTCTTACATCGGCAAATTCGGGGTTATTTATGATTATCCCGACAGCCTTTGCCGTGTCCATCGAAGAGCCGCCGCCTATTGCGATGATATAATCCGCTCCGCTCTTCTTATACGCCTCGACTCCGTGCTGAACGTTTTCGATAGTGGGGTTGGGCTTGATTTCGGAATAAATCTCGTAGGGCAGCGACGCTCCGTCAAGAACGTCCGTAACCTTCTTGGTAACGCCGAACTTGATAAGGTCGGGGTCGGAGCAGATAAACGCCTTTTTGAAGCCCCTGTTCTTTGCCTCGTCTGCAACGGCGCTTACTGCGCCCTTCCCATGATAGGATGTTTCGTTAAGAATAAATCGGTTTGCCATAGTTTCTTACTTTCCTTTCTGTGTCAAATATTGCCATCGTTTTCCGCCATAAGACCGGAAAGCGCATTGATAGCTTCAACGGATTTCTCGATACCGGAGTATACCGCCTTTATCTGGTTGTTGATGTCGTTCATCGCTTTCTTGATGCCGTTAAGGGTTACCTCGATTTCGCCCGCCTGCTTGGTGTTCTTTTCGGCAAGAGTACGAACCTCTTGGGCGATTACGTTGAATCCTGCGCCCGCCGCACCCGCTCGCTTTGCCTCGATGGAGGCATTGAAGCCGATAAGCGTAAGCTGGGTGGAGGAGTTTTCTATGGTCTTTACGATGCCGTCGGTGTTTTCCACAGCCCTTGCGGAAGCGGCGGCGGCAGACTTGATTGTCGCAAAGCTCTTTTCAAGCTCTCTTACGGAGCGCTCCGCAGCCTTTATCTGGTTGTTCATGTCCTCTACAAGCTTGTTCACCCTCTCGGCATCCTGCTGCTTGGTTTCAACCTGCTCACGGGCGATTGCACGCTGATACCCCGCCTCGGAAAGGGCGTTCGCCATCTGGTACAGAAGATTTGCGGCAGCCTCTATCTGCTTTTTGGGGACAATTTTAACCTTGCGAAGTGCGGTTATGTATTCGTCGGGATCAACGCCGATTTCACGGGCAATCTTGCGGAACTTTGCCTCATCGGGCTTTTCGGTAAGAACCTGTCCGCCGATAAGAGAGCCGATATGCTTTCCGTTAAGCATTACGGGGGCGGCAAAATCCACCAGCCCGCCGTGACAGTAATACACAGAGGGACGTCCCGTTTTGCTTGCCTCTGCGCCGCCCTTGAGGTCGCATTGGTTGCAGCGTTCGCAGCCGACCCTTGACTTCCTCGTAAGGTTCATGCAGAAATCGGTAAAGTTGCTGCCCTCTGTAACTGCTCCGCTTTCATCGGTCGCAAGCGCAGCCATTCCCGTTGCGGCGGCGAAAGAGTCCTGAAGGCTCTGGAGGGTGTTCTTGTCTATAACGTCGAGCAATGTGATATGTTCTAAGTCCATGGAATTTTCTCCTTATCAGTTAAGAATACACGGAAACAAACGCTCCCGCCGAATCGTTTATTCCATTATACAATATTCTTCAAAATAAATCAAGGGGGTATTTTGTAAAAATCCCCTCACATACAAACAAAAATGACGTGATAATTTGGTGAATATCAACAATACGTGCGCATAGGAAAATATTCTTAATAACTTGTTGCAAAAAAATTAAAAACAAGCTATAATAATAAGCAAGAACAGCAAGCTTAATTTAGCAGGAAAGGAATGACACTATATGGAATTTATAAGCGAGCGCACCGCCTTTACGCTTCTGTCCGAAACCATCGTCAAAGCCGGAGTATCCCTGTTTAACGCCGTCAAATACATCTATATGATAGCGGACAAGGACTTCTACAACATCAACATCAAGGATATCTTCCGTATTGCCCTGAACAATATAACCGACACGACCTGCCTTTTCAACACGGGGATAAAGCTCGACAGGGATCGCTGCAAGGAGATGAACTCCCCCGAATACGAGAGGGTTCTGTCGCTTATGGTGTATTCCTTTGCGGTGCGTCTGCCGGAGCTTAAAAACGTCAAGACAAAGGGCGGTGTCATGAACGACAGGCAGATACGTGCCGTCTATGATATGGTTGTCGCAAAGGGCGCAGCCAACTATGAAAACGTCATCGCCGACGATTTCGAGGAGATACGCCGCATGGTAAAGCAGGGCAAGACCGTCCCCGCCTATGATGCGGAGTGGTTCAAGGGGTATATTTATTCCTACGTCCCCGCCCTTGCCGCCATAAACAACAAGAATATTCTCCTCCTCGGAAGCGCAGACATACTCTTTACACTCTTCCACAGCTGCCTTGAGGAGAAGCTCGCCGAGGTACTCGAATCGCTTGCGATGAAAGCGTAGCATTGAATAGCTAATCACTAAACAACTTAAGATCAAGGAGCGTAACAAATGCCAAAGGTAAAAATATGCGCAGACAGCGTCTGCGACCTATCCGAGGAGCTAAAGCAAAGATATGACATAAGCGTTGTCCCGCTTTATGTGACAAGGGATGACGAAACGTTAAAGGACGGCGTGGAGATAAAGCAGGGCGACGTTTTCGCCCATTACCGCTCCACAGGGCGGCTGTGCCGCACGAGCGCAGTGAATACGGAGGACTTCACGAAATTCTTCTCCGAGCAGCTTGTCGGCTATGACGAGCTTATTATCATCACAATAAGCTCGGAATTTTCCGCCTGCTGTCAGAACGCCCGCATTGCCGCCGAGGAATTTCCCAACGTAAGGGTGGTGGATTCACGCAACCTCTCCACGGGAGAGGGGCTTGTGGCTGTCTGCGCCGCAAGGCTGGCTCAGCAGGGGCTTTGCGCCGACGAGATATGCCGCCGCCTTGAGGATGTCATACCCAAGGTTGACGCAAGCTTTTTTGTGGCGAACGTAGAGTATCTCCACAAGGGCGGGAGATGCTCCACCATCGCTGCTTTAGGGGCGAATCTTCTTAAGCTCAAGCCCTGCATAGACGTGATTGACGGCAAGATGAAGGTGACGAAAAAATATCGGGGGAGTATCGAAAGGGTTATCGCCGAGTATGTCAAGGACAGGCTCTCCGATGTGCGTGCGGATAAAAGCCTTATTTTTATCACCCACACCACCTCCGAGCATAACGTTTCCCTTGCCGCCGAGGAAATAAAAAAGCACGCACAGTTTGAGGAAATCTCCGTAACGGACGCAGGCTGCACTGTCGCCTGCCATTGCGGCGAGGACACTCTGGGCATACTTTTCATCAGGGAATAATCATAGAGCGGCGCAGCATATACTCTCCGTGAAGAGAGGTGTTGCGATATGAACGTAAGGGCAGGAAAATTCGCCTTCATGGAGCACGAGCGTCCCGCACTGATTGCGGGCATCAAGGGCGGGGCGACTAACCCCGAAATAAAGGGAACGGCGAAAATATACAAGCTTTCGGACGGGCTTTACCTTATCGCCGAGATTGAGGGACTGCCCGCCGATTCGGTTTTCGGCTTTCGCATCAGCGGCGGAGCGGCTTGCGGGAGCGGTGACGATACGGAGCAGCTTTCCTCTGCGGGCAGCCGTTTCGGCGCAAGCTCCGAGGATATGCGCTCCTACCATGCGGGAGATCTCCCGCCGCTTTTTTCGAGCGGCAGCGGAAGCGCCTTTTTGCAGGTATACGTCAGCCAAGCCAGTGCCGAGCAGGTTTCCGGCAAGCCGATAGTCATACACAAAATGCCCGATGATTTCAGGACACAGCCCTCGGGCGGGGCAGGCGTGCGGATAGCCTGCGGGATACTGGCGGAAAATCTGTAGACAGCCGTAATACGGCGCCGAAAAAGCAAGGGCGACACCGCATAAAGCACGGCTTTTTTTGCGGCAATGCCCAAAGGAGGAGCAAAGCAATGACAAGCGAAATAAGGGACGAATCGCTCTGGGAAAGCGGAGCGAGAAAAATAGAATGGGTAAAAAGAAATATGCCGCTTCTTAACGGCATAGAAAAGGATTTTTTGCAGAAAAAGCCGTTTGCGGGGATGAGGGTGGCTCTTTCGGTGCATCTTGAGGCAAAGACCGCATATCTGTGCAAGGTTCTTGCGGCAGGCGGTGCGGAGATGTTCGTCACGGGAAGCAACCCGCTTTCGACACAGGACGACGTTGCGGCGGTGCTGGTTCACGACGGGCTTAACGTATTCGCATGGTACAACGCATCCGACGAGGAATACCACCGCCATATCTCCCGTGTCATAGACGCCGCCCCCAATATCATCATCGACGACGGCGGCGACCTCGTTCACCTCATCCACAGCGAACGCCCCGACCTTATCCCCAACGTAATCGGCGGCTGTGAGGAAACCACAACGGGGATCATCCGCCTTAAGGCGATGGATAAGGCGGGAGCATTGAGGTTCCCGATGGTTCTCGTAAACGATGCGGACTGCAAGCACCTTTTCGATAACCGCTACGGCACGGGGCAGTCCGTCTGGGACGGAATAAACCGCACGACCAACCTCATTGTCGCAGGAAAGAACGTTGTCGTTGCGGGCTACGGCTGGTGCGGAAAGGGCGTGGCAATGCGGGCGAAGGGACTCGGCGCAGAGGTTATCGTCACGGAAATCGACCCGATAAAGGCAATGGAGGCGGTCATGGACGGCTTCAAGGTAATGCCGATGACCGAGGCAGCGAAAATCGGCGACTTCTTTATTACCGTGACGGGCTGCGCAGATGTCATAGGCGAGGCGGCGTTCCTCAACATGAAGGACGGGGCTATATGCTGCAATGCGGGACATTTTGACGTTGAGGTGAATATGGCAAGGCTTCGTGAAATCGCCTCGGAAAGCTATCCCGCACGCAACAATATCACAGGCTACAGGCTTGCAAACGGAAGAACCGTATTCGTTATCGCCGAGGGCAGGCTCGTAAACCTTGCCGCCGGCGACGGACACCCCGCCGAAATAATGGATATGAGCTTTGCGATACAGGCACTCTCTGCGCTCTACCTCGCCGAAAACAGGGACAGCCTCGGCACATCCGTCGGAGCTATGACGGTAAACGTCCCGAAATCGGTGGACAGGACGGTGGCGTTGAGGAAGCTTGCGGCATGGGGCATTGAAATCGACAGGCTTACGCCCGAACAGGAGAAATACCTCGGCGGCTGGGAATGACGAAAGAGGCGGATAATGTTCAACATTCTGGTAGTGGACGACCATGCACATATACGGCGGCTGTATGAGTACACCCTCGAAAAGAACGGCTACCGACCGTTTACCGCCGAAAACGGCGAGCAGGCTCTCGGCATTCTTGATAACACGCATATCGACCTCGTTATCCTCGACCTTATGATGCCCGTGCTTGATGGGTACGGCTTTCTGAACGCTCTGCGAAGCGGCGGCAGCGAAATCCCCGTGCTTATCATCACCGCAAAGGATTCCTCCGAGGATGTCCGAAGGGCGTTCACTCTCGGAACGGACGACTTTATGGTAAAGCCCGTGGACGAGGAGGAAATGCTTCTGAGGATAAAGGCGCTTCTTCGGCGAAGCCGCATAAGCAGGGAGCAGCGGCTCACTGTCGGCGGCACGGAGCTTATATACGACTCCTTCTCCGTTGTAAAGAACGGGAAGGCGGTCGTCCTCCCCAAAAAGGAGTTCCAGATTCTCTTCAAGCTTCTCTCCTTCCCCAACAAAACCTTCACCAGAGCCAGCCTCATGGAGGAGTTCTGGTCAATGGACAGCGACAGCGAGGTCCGCACGGTTGACGTACATATCAACCGCCTTCGTGAACGCTTTCGTGACAACGATGACTTCAGCATTGTAACGGTAAGAGGTCTTGGCTATAAGGCAGTCAGAACCTCGCAAGAGGCTTGAGCATGGATAAAAGAAGAAAAGACCTGCCCAATACCGCCGTTTCGGGTAAGGACAATAAAACCCGCCCGAAGCGGGAAAGAAAATTTCTTATCGGCGTGAACCGCCTCGGATTAAAGCTCACGCTTCTGGTGCTTGCTATTATCCTCGGAGCGGATATATTAGCGTTTACCGCAAACATCACCATCGGCATGGTTACGGGCGGGACAAGCAATACCACGGGCGTAATCGCCTCTGTCGCAGGGAGCATTATCATCGGGACAATGCTTTCCCTTATTGTCGGAAGCACCGTGCTTAAGCCCCTGAGCGAGCTTATAAGCGCAACAAAGCGTGTTTCGGACGGCGACTATACCGCAAAGCTCGAAATAGGCTGGAGTGAAAAGCACACCGTGCGGGAGCTGTCCGACCTTATAAAAAGGTTCAACGAAATGACCGAGGAGCTTAGAAGCACGGAGCTTTTCCGAAAGGATTTCATCTCCTCGTTCTCGCACGAGTTCAAAACGCCGCTCGCCTCCATAAGGGGCTTCGCCCGACAGCTCTACGAGGGCGGTCTTACCCCCGAGCAGCAAAGGGAATTCTCCAAGATAATCCTTGACGAAACGGAATACCTCTCCGAGCTTTCCGCAAACACGCTTCTGCTTACAAATCTCGAAAACAAGGACATCATATCCGAAAAAAGCGAGTTCTCCCTCGATGAGCAGCTTCGTGACTGTATGCTGCGGCTTGAGCCGCTGTGGTCGGAGAAGAGCATCGAAATCGACATGGAGGCTCTCGACGAGGTGAGCTTCTATTGGAACGAGCAACTGCTGGCACATATCTGGAACAACCTGTTCGACAATGCGGTTAAGTTCACGCCGAACGGCGGGACGATACGTGTAAGCTGCACAAGAAGCGGACGGGACGTCACCGTAACCGTTTCCGACAGCGGCATCGGAATACCCGAGCAGGCACTCCCCCATATCTTTGAGAGATTCTATCAGGCAGACCGCTCCCACGCCACAAGGGGCAACGGGCTTGGGCTTGCCCTCGTAAAGCGCATTGCGGAGCTTTGCGGCGGCGGCGTTGAGGTAAGCTCCGAGGAGGGGAACGGCTCAGCCTTTACCGTGCGCCTGAAAGATTGACGTAAAATCTAGGACAGCACTGCTCAGGCGCTGCCCTAAATAAAGAGGTACAAAATCATGAACGAAACCTATCAGAAGCTTCTTAGCTGCTACAGCTCCTTCGAGAAGAAAATCCGCTTCAAGCCCTCCCTCGCCTTGGTTCTGGGGAGCGGTCTCGGCGACTTTGCCGAAACAATGGAGATTAAGGAAACGCTGGATTACCGTGAGCTTGACGGATTCCCCGTAAGCACTGTGGCGGGGCACAAGGGGCGGTTCGTGTTCGGCTTTGCGGGCGGCGTTCCTATCGTTGCAATGCAGGGCAGAGTGCATTACTACGAGGGCTATCCCGTGGAGGATGTGGTTCTTCCGACACGGCTTATGAAGCTCATGGGTGCAAAAACGCTCTTCCTTACGAATGCGGCGGGCGGCATTAACCCCGCCTTCCATGCGGGGGATTTCATGCTCATAACCGACCACATCTCCTCACTTGTACCCTCGCCGCTTGTCGGGGAGAATATCGAGGAGCTTGGCGTCCGCTTCCCCGATATGTCACAGGTATACAGCCGCCGTCTTTGCGCCGCCATAGAGCAGGCGGCAGCGGCGGAGTGCGTTCCGCTTCAGAAGGGCGTTTACATCCAGACCACCGGTCCGAATTACGAAACCCCCGCCGAAATAAGGGCATACGGAAGGCTCGGAGCGGACGCTGTCGGGATGTCTACGGCGATAGAGGCTATGGCGGCGCATCACGCCGGCATGGAGGTCTGCGCCATAAGCTGTATCAGCAACCTCGCCGCAGGCATTTCCCCTCGCCCGCTTACCCATGCGGAGGTTCAGGAAACCGCCGACAAGGCTGCGCCGCAGTTCAGAAGACTTGTCACAAGGTCAATAGCGGAGATAAATGAGCTTGCATAATAGCACCTACCACGATTTTGTAAGCAGCAGCTCCCCGCCCATTTCCCTGATAAGAAACGTCCCGTTTTCATAGACCATATATGTGTGAGGATTTCCGTTCTTGGGGAGAGAAACCGAGCCGTCGTTAAGGCAAAGCACCCCATCGACAACCCTCGAACCCATTATGTGCGTATGACCGTTGATAAGCACATCCCCCTGCTTAAGCGGCGGGAGTGCTTCGGGGCTGTGATGATGCCCGTGAGAAAGGAAAAGCGTTCGCCCGTCGGCGATGATCATTGCGCTGTCCGACATTATCGAGAAGTCAAGAACCATCTGATCCACCTCGGTATCGCAGTTGCCCCTGACGCAGAAAAGCTCACTCTTGACATTGTTCAGCATTTCTGCAACCCTCTTGGGCGCATACTCCTGCGGGAGGTCGTTGCGGGGACCGTGGTAGAGTATATCCCCCAAAAGGCACAGCCTTTGCGCACCCTCCCGCCGATACGCTTCGAGCAGCCTTTCGCACCACAGCGCCGAACCATGTATATCTGAAGCAAACATCAATTTCATTTTGGCTAAATCTCCTTTACCTCTTTACTGTACAAGCCGCATCACAAGCTCCGATACAAAGACCCCGCCGCAGGCGCATACCGCCACTGTCATCAGCCCTCTCTCGAAAAACGCAAGCACCAGCGCCACCACGCATCCCGCTGCTGCGCTTACGACCGAGCTGCTGCTGTAAAAAACGGCGGGGACAGTCATTGCGCTAAGCACGGCATAGGGGACATAGAACAAAAAACTCATCACGAACCTTGATTTTATTTTCTTTCGGAACACCGCCAGCGGTATCATGCGGATAAGATATGTAACCAACGCCATAACGGCAATGCTTATAAAAAGATATTCCACGTCGTTAATCATCGCCGTCCTCCTTAATATCCTTCGGAAACAGCCATGCGCCGAGCGCAGCGGCTATAACCGTGCATATGATAATCGAAACGCCCGATGAGATAAAGTCAAAAAGCGGCACGTAATAGATTATACAGCTCAGAACCGCTGCCACTACCGCCACGCCCAATATCCCCCTGCTTCTTTTTGCGGGCGGGATTACTATCGCTATGAACATACCGTAAATCGCTATGCCGAGGGCGGACTTGATAAAATCGGGGAGGACGCTGCCGAGGAATGCTCCCGCCGCCGTGCCCCCTGCCCAAAAGAAGTAGGGGAGCGTTATAAGCCCCCACATATAACGGCTTGTCAGGGACTGCGTCTTTCCCGAAGCAACCGCAAAAACCTCGTCCGTTATCCCGAAGGCAGTGGTTATCCTGCTTATAAGACTGTATTTTTTGTCCAGCTTCTGCGACAGCGAAAGCCCCATAAGCGCATAGCGCATATTTATGATAAGCTGCGCCAGTGCCATCTCGACATATCCCCCGCCCGTGGCAATTATCCCTATGCCCGCTACCTGCCCTGCGGAGGTGAGATTGGTCATCGATATGAGTATCGCCGCAGCAGGCGGTATGCCCATGCCTACGGCGGTTATGCCGAACGTAAACGCCACCGAAAGGTATCCGAGCGCAATCGGAATTCCGTCCCTAAGACCCTCGCCGTACGAGAGCCTTGCTTTCTTTTCCTGCTCCATTTTTCCTTCCTTTTTAGATTTATTTAGTCAACGCCGCCTCTATTGTACCATAATCGCCCTCTTTTGTGAATCACCCATTGTCTAAAGCCAATGGGCTTCCTGCTTCATCGACCTCGT
>X287_Common_Brushtail__coassemble_116_pt1 | contig 15929 bp, 14 predicted proteins | sample X287_Common_Brushtail__metabat2_high_PE_016 | metagenome-assembled genome bin X287_Common_Brushtail | reverse complement strand
TGATAAATGTGAGGTGGCGTTTGCCGGAAAGTCCAACGTAGGCAAATCCTCCCTTATCAACAAAATCTTCAACCGCAAAGCCCTCGCCCGTGTAAGCGCCGTCCCGGGGAAAACGGCGACAATCAACTTCTATGCCTTGGAAAACGTGTTTTTTGCAGATCTTCCCGGATACGGCTATGCGAGAGTTGCGAAAAGCGAAAAGGAGCGTTGGGCGGGGCTTATCGAGGGCTATCTTCATGACGACAGGGACTTGGCACTTGTGTTCCAGCTTCTGGATTTCCGACACCCCCCGACTGCGGATGACCTGATGATGATAAACTTCCTTATCGACAGCGAAATACCGTTCGTTGTCGTCCTCACAAAAGCCGATAAGCTCTCAAAGAGCCAGCGGGCACAGCGGCGTGAGGCTCTTATGAACGAGCTGCCCTGTGCGCAGGATATAACAATCATCGAATTTTCGGCACAGAGCGGCGAGGGCACGGAGCAGATACGACAAATCATCGAGGAGATCGCCGCCGACAACGGCTGAATTTTTCGGGAGCAGCGCATCTCTCTGCCGCAAAAAAAAAAAAAAAACGACCCCCTGCGATACCGCACAAAGCGGCGTTCGCAGGGGTTATTTTGTTAAGATACAGAATTAGAATTAAAAATTAAGATAAAACGGTAAGAAAATTCGTGGAGAAATCAATCTGTATCTCCTGCTCGTACACAAATGGGACATACGTCATATATTCGTCCGTGGGTTTGCTTGCGGCTTTGTCTACAACGTATTCCACTACTGGCACGGTGAGGATGTGGCTCTCGCAGTCAAATTCCATCCTGCTGTCCCCCTCGTATATCCTAGCCCAATAGCTCTGTCCTTCGATACCGCGAATTAACGGGTCGATTTCAATCATGCGAATGCCGTCATCAGAGAAGGAATAAAACGTGACGTAATATTGGTCATCTCCGAGAGGAATCTTTGCCGCCGCAATGTTCCCATCGTCACAGGAGAACAGCTCCAGCTCAAAATCGATTCTATTGGTTGTATGTGAGGACGAGTACGCAGGACTTATCAGACCCGCCGAACCGATAACCTCGCCATTTTTGGACAGAACAAGATCCGCATCGGAAATCCAATAATCCAAATCATAAGTTAATGGAGGAAACACGCTCGAGTCGTCATATACCTCAAGCATGAGCGTAACCTCGTAATCTCCTATGCTCTCCTCTATGCTGTGAATAAATGGCTCGACGTCAGACTCGCCCGACTCCTCGGAAAGAATCTCCGCCGTTTGCTCCGTCTGCTCCTCGGGAAGAATCTCTGACGTTTGGATGGTGTTAGGCTCATCCGGCACAAAGATCTCAGACGTGGCACCGCTCCCGCAAGCCGTAAGCACCGCAAGAAGCGACAGTAGGGCTGCAACGGAAATCCCTCTCAAAATATGCTTTTTGTACATCTTCATAGTAAATATACCTCCTTCGGATTGTTTTGTGCAAAATCCGCTGCCCGAAATGGTGGGCATTGAACAACGCCCTCATATACAATACAAAATACATCGCAAAAAGGTTGCAAATATTTTTTAAAAAAATTTTGCGGTGCTGACATGAGCCGAGGCTGACCCCGAAGCAGGAGCATCGGCGGCATGGCCTTAAGTTTATTTTATCATTTTTTAAATGCGATTTCGTGATATTGTCACAAAACCGCCGCAGAATTTTTCGGCACTGTCATAAAAAAATCAAAAAAATGCTTGACAAAACGGAAAGGACGTGGTATAATAACCACGCTGTTCTAAAGACAGCAGGTCGCCGTAAGGCTTTAATGTGGGAACACGCCTGCCGAGGAATGGGATATCGAGGTTTTTGCGGTTTCCTTTCTGTCTTTGCAGAAGGGATTTTTTCATATCCGCTATCATATCCGCTCTTATGACAGCAAATTCATATTTAAGGAGTGAATTAAATGCCCAGTCAGAGCATACTTGCACAGAAGCAGCAGTACGTTGCCGACCTTGCGGAAAAGCTGAAAAATGCGGCGGGCGGCGTTCTCGTCGATTACAGCGGTATCTCCGTTGAGGACGACACAAAGCTTCGTAAAGAGCTTCGCGAAAACGGCGTTGATTATTTTGTAGTCAAGAATACGCTGCTTAAGCGCGCTGCCGAAGCGGCAGGCGTTGAGGGTCTTGACCCTGCGCTGTCCGGTACGACCGCCGTCGCTCTTTCCAACGACGACATCATCATCGCACCCAAGCTTCTGTTCAAAAAGGCTGAGGATTCCGAGGGGAAGTTTTCCATCAAGCTCGGCTTCATTGACGGCAAGGCTATCACAAAGGAAGAGGTAGAGGCTTACGCTAAGCTGCCCTCCAAGGAAACCCTGCTTTCTCAGCTCGTATTCATGCTTCAGTCCCCGATTCAACGCATGGCTATCGCCATCAGCGAAATCGAGAAGAAGCAGTCCGAGGGCGAAGCAACCGCTTAATCGCTTCGGACAAGGCTTTTGCGGCATAGCCGCATAGTGTCTGCCGAAAAGGCAGGAAAATTTACAACATATTTTTATGGAGGATATTAAAATGGCTTCTGAGAAGATTTTAGCTATGATTGAAGAAGTTAAGGCTCTGTCCGTTCTGGAGCTTAACGAACTGGTAAAGGCTCTTGAGGAAGAGTTCGGCGTTTCCGCTGCTGCTGTTGCGGCTGCTCCCGCTGCCGGCGCAGGTGCTGCTCCCGCCGCTGAAGAGAAGACCGAATTTGATGTTGTTCTGGCATCCTTCGGCGACGCTAAGATGGGCGTTATCAAGGTTGTTAAGGACATCTGCGGTCTCGGTCTGAAGGAAGCAAAGGAGCTGGTTGAGGCTGCTCCTAAGGCTATCAAGGAGGGCGTTTCCAAGGCAGAGGCTGAGGAAATCAAGACCAAGCTCGAAGAGGCTGGCGCAAAGGTTGAGCTTAAGTAATCCGATTACGGCTTGACGGCACGATAAAACCAAACACCGCTGTGCTTGTGGCATGGCGGTGTTTTTTTTATTTGTGCGGTTGGACTTGCAGCTTTGGGGGCAGCTATTCGGCTCTGCCGCCGTCCTCGCCATGCTTAGAGGTGTCGGAGGATGCGCTTTTTCTGCCGCCCGAAAAAAGCTCACGCAAGCCGAACGCCAGCAGGAAAAGCGCAAATAGCCTGCGCAAAAGGTCGTTCGCTACGAGCTGCGAGCCAATGACGCCGAGGGCTGCGCCGATTACCCCACCGAGAGCGCAGCGTTTTATAAGCGTCCTGTTGACCAAGCCGTTTTTCAGGTGCATTATAAGGGCTATTGCGGCAATCGGCAGGAAAAACAGAACGTTTATCCCTTGGGCAGTGCGCTGCTCCGTCTGCGCAAAAAGCGTCAGCCATACCACAAGGATAAAGCCGCCGCCAAGCCCCATTGACGCCAATACGCCCGTGAGAAATCCTACAGCCGCCTGCATCATGCGAACAGCATCCTTACCGAGGCGGCGACTATAATCGCTCCGAAAAGCCTTCGCAGCCACCTCGCATCAATCTTCTTCAAAAAAAGCGAGCCGCACACCGCACCGAGCGCACCCCACGGGATGTACTCCCACGCCGCCCCAAAATCCAGCCCGCCCGAAAATCCGTAAAACGCCGCCGTCACAAGACTCAGGATAAAAATCAGTGCCACCGAGCTTGCGTGCGCCTCGTTCGGGCTGCAGCCCTCCCTTTCAAAGACAGGCACGGCAATCACTCCCCCGCCCGAACCGAAAAAACCGTTCAGAAAGCCGCACAGCGTTCCCTCAAAAAAATGCTTCAATGATATCACCTCAACGGTAGTTTGTACGTTTTTCGGCAATATATTATTCCCCCTGCGCTATTGTGACGGGGGAACATATTAGGGGGTTTCGATAATTCGTGCGGCAGCGTCAAGCCTTAGGTTCGCTGTCCCCGATTTGGGGGCGGCAGTCTGCCGCCTGCATAAGACCAAATGTCACAATCCCAGCCAGATTCTCCTCGCAGACAAAATCACCGCCCTCTGTGAGCGTGCGCACAAGCTCGGCGTTCTCAGGCTTGTTTTCCCGTGCGGTGTTGTCACGCACAAGCTCCAGAAGCGTCCTTTTCAGCCCCTTAAGCTTTGAATAGTCCACCCCGCCTCGAAGGTAAAAAATCGGTGCGTCGGTTTTGTTTTTCTTGGCGAGTATCCGACTGTTGGAGTCGCTTGCGGGACAAATTCCGACCGCTCCGACAGCCCTCACATCCCACAGCCTTGACGCCTTTTTCAGTCCGCATATCTGGTTCGCCATGACCCAGCCGAGGAAGAACACGCTCTCCCCCTTGGGCACGCTCCCCGAAGCCTCCTTAATCGCATAGCACGGCACACCGAGCTTTTCCGCAAGAATACGGGCGTATCGCTCCGTATGTCCCGTGTTGCTTTCAAAAACAATTGCCTTCATCGCAAAGCTCCCTTTCAGCCCTCATAACGGCGCAGCCAAAATATCGTAATGTACAATGCTCTTTATTGTAACCATGATAACACCTCAAAAGAAAATTGTCAAGCAATATTGTCTGCTAGACGGGCAGAAATATCCGCAAAATTCGCATCGATTTAGCATTGGTCTGACACATCTTTGTAAAAAACCGCCGCTATGGCGTTGACAACATGAATGCAATATGGTAAAATATATAGGGCGGTATTGCCCTGCTGTGGCTGTGTGCCGCCGCAGAATATACGGCTGCGGCAGGCTTGGGAAAGGGTCTGCTGTGCAAATTGTATGCTGCAAAAAATAAAACAAAGGGCTGCGCCGACAACCGCATTGCGGCTTTGCGGAACACTGCCCTAAGTGGAAAGAGAGAAAGGTATAAAATGCAATTATCGGGTTCGGATATAATTATTGAATGTCTGCTTGAACAGGGTGCGGATACGGTTTTCGGATACCCCGGAGGTGCTGTGCTTAACATTTACGACAGTCTTTACAAATACAGCGACAAAATCCGCCACATCATCACATCTCACGAGCAGGGCGCATGCCATGCCGCAGACGGCTACGCCAGAGCTACGGGAAAAACGGGCGTCGTTATCGCAACGTCAGGTCCGGGCGCAACCAATCTCATAACGGGCATTGCCACCGCACATATGGACTCCATACCTCTTGTCGCTATAACGGGAAACGTTTCCTGCGACCTGCTCGGTCTGGACAGCTTCCAAGAGGTGGATATTACGGGAATAACCATGCCCATCACAAAGCATAACTTTATCGTCAAGGATGTCGCAGAGCTTGCGGATACGCTTCGCCTCGCCTTCTCCATAGCCGAAAGCGGACGCAAGGGTCCTGTCCTCGTGGATATACCCAAGGATATAACCGCCGCAAAATGCGAGTACTCGCCGATGCCGAAGGCTTTGGCGGAGAAAACGGCTGCGCCGTGCGAAAGCGAAATTGATGCCGCCGCAGGGCTTATCGAGTCCTGCGAGCGTCCGTATATCTACGCAGGCGGCGGCGTTATTTCCTCGGATGCCTCCGAGGAGCTGAAGCGTTTTGCGGAGCTTTGCGATGCGCCCGTTTCCTGCTCGCTTATGGGGCAGGGCGCATTCGACCAGACCGACCGCAGATACATCGGTATGCTCGGTATGCACGGCACGGTAAGAGCGGCGAAGGCTCTCAATTCCTGCGACCTTTTCATCGGAATCGGCACACGCTTCTCCGACCGTGTGATAGGCGACCCGAAGGTCTTCGGAAAAAATGCGAAAATTATACACATAGATATAGACCCTGCGGAATTTAACAAGAACGTTGAGGTTGACGCAACAATAAAGGGTGACATCAAAGAGGTGCTTGCGGCGCTTTGCGACAGGCTTAAGCAGAAATCCAACCCCGAATGGATGAACGCCGCCGCACAGGCGGATTGTCCCGAACCGATACAGACGGGCACAAAGGAGCTTCCCGTAACCCCTCAGGCGGTCATGGAAGCCCTCGACAGGCTCACAGGCGGGGACGCAATCGTCACCACCGAGGTTGGGCAAAATCAGATGTGGGCGGCGCAATATTACCGCTTCAGAAGCCCCCGCAGCTTCATTTCCTCGGGCGGGCTTGGGACAATGGGCTTCGGACTCGGCGCAGCACTCGGCGCAAAAACGGGCTGCCCCGACAAAACGGTCGTAAACGTTGCGGGGGACGGAAGCTTCGCCATGAATCTCAACGAGCTTATCACCGCCTCCGCCCATAACATCCCCATCATCGAAATGGTCATCAACAACAACGTCCTCGGCATGGTTCGCCAATGGCAGCGGCTTTTCTACGACAAGCGTTTCTCACAGACGACGCTTGACGCTAGGCATATAGATTACGTAAAGCTTGGCGAGAGCTTCGGGATAAAGACTCTCGTGATTGCCAAAAACGAGGATATAGAGCCGATTTTGAAGGAGGCTCTCAGAATCGCAGAGTCTGCGCCTGTCATGATAGAGGTAAGAATTGACAGGGATATAAATGTGCTGCCCATGATTCCGGCGGGCAAGCCTATTGTTGACCCAATTACCTCAATCAATACGGAGGCATAATCATGCAGGAATATGTATTATCAGTTAAAGTTGCAAATAATAACGGGGTTCTTCTTCGTGTGTCCAGCCTTTTCAGCAGACGCTGCTTCAGCATAAAGAGCCTTAACGCCGCCGAAACAGAAGTCCCCGAAATCTCACGCCTTACCATCGTCGTTGCGGGTGACATCAAAACCATCCGTCAGATAAAGAACCAGCTTATGAAGCTGCATGACGTAAAGGATGTCACGATTCTGGAGGATGCCGTCTGCCGAGAGCACGTTCTTATCCGTGCGGGAGCAAGCGCAGAGGACAGGCAGAAGATCATCGAGATAGCTAACCTCTATCGCGCAAAGCCTGTTGACGTGGCGGCGGACAGCATTATGGTAGAGCTGACGGGCGAGCCGAACAAGATAGACAGCTTTATCTCGCTTCTTAAGCCGATCGGCATCGTCAAGATGGTAAGAAGCGGTATTTCCGCTCTCGAAAGAGATTGACGCAAATGTCAATGCCAAAATATTGATATTTTTTTATCAAATACCGAAAGGGGGATTCGGGTGAACATACTTCACCTCAAATACGCTGTCGAGGTCGCAAAAACACGCTCCATAAGCAAGGCTGCCGAGAACCTGTACATGGGGCAGCCGAACCTCTCCCGTGCCATAAAGGAGCTTGAGGAATCCCTCGGAATAACCATCTTCAAGCGCACTACAAGGGGCATCACAACCACCGACGACGGGGACGAGTTCCTCCAGCGGGCACGCAGGATAGTCGCACAGGTTGAGGAGATAGAGGAGATATACCAGAACGACAGGGTAAAAAAACAGCGCTTTTCAATCTGCGTCCCGAGAGCAAGCTACATCGCACAAGCGATGGCAGACTTTGCGGGGCGGATCTCGCTTGACTCCCCCGCCGAGATTTTCTATAAGGAAACCAACTCCATGCGAACGATAAACAATGTCGTAAAGGAGGACTATAATCTCGGCATCGTCCGCTACCAATGCGGTTTTGAGAAATATTTCAGGGATATGTTCGCAGACAAGAAGCTCGCATACGATACCGTTGCGGAGTTTTCCTATCGGCTTATCGCAAGCAGGGACAGCCCCCTCGCCGCAAAGCCCGAAATCCGCCTTGAGGATCTTAGAAGCTACATTGAGATAACCCACTCCGACCCGTACGTCCCGACGCTTGCGCCTATAGACGTAAAAAAGGCGGAGCTTTCGGAATATGCGGACAAGCATATCTATGTCTTTGAAAGAGCGTCGCAGTTCACAATTCTCGGCAGCGTGCCGAATACCTTTATGTGGGTTTCCCCCGTGCCGCAGACGCTTCTCGACAGCTACGGACTCGTCATGAGAAAATGCGCCGAAAACTCAAGGATATACAAGGACGTGCTCATCTACCGCAAGGATTACAGGCTGACCGAGCTTGATAAGCAGTTTATAACCGATGTCTGTAACGCAAAGCACGCCTGCTTCGCAGAGGACGGCTCGCCGTGATACAGCGTATGTAGATTGCATTGCCGCAATGCGGATTGCCGTAGCATGGCTCGCCGCAATGCGGCTTTCATGCGGCACTGCCTCAAGAGCCGCCGCATAAATATCCCCGTTATGCCGTATTTTGATACCAACTATGTAAATAATACATTTCACAACACGGAAGCATTGTGTTAAAATATTAACAAGAGGACGGCATAGCCCTAAGGAAACACCGCATAAGGTGCGGTATCGCATTAAACCCACCGCTCCCGATTCGGGGGCAGGAACATCCCGCAGCAGAGGGCTGCGGAGTTATTACGGTTAAATAAGGGGGAAATCCCCGAATATATATTCAAAGGAGAAGATGACTATGTTTAACTACGAAATCGTTGACAGCGTTGAAAAGTTTGAAGCTGCCTTGGCGAAGGTAAGAGAGGCGCAGAAAAAGTTCTCAACCTACACGCAGGAGCAGGTTGATAAGATTTTCCTTGCTGCCGCTTCCGCTGCCAACAAGCAGAGAATCCCCCTCGCAAAAATGGCTGTTGAGGAAACAGGCATGGGTATCGTTGAGGATAAGGTTATCAAGAACAACTACGCCGCCGAGCATATCTACAACGCATACAAGAACACAAAGACCTGCGGCGTTATCGAGCGTGACGAAGAGTACGGCATAACAAAGGTGGCAGAGCCTATCGGCGTTGTCGGTGCGGTTATCCCTACGACTAACCCCACCTCTACCGCAATCTTCAAGACTTTGATATGTCTGAAGACAAGAAACGGTATCATCATCAGCCCGCACCCCCGCGCAAAGAAGTCCACAATCGAGGCTGCAAGGGTTGTATACGAGGCTGCCGTTAAGGCGGGCGCTCCCGAGGGCATCATCTCTTGGATAGACGTTCCCTCTTTGGATCTTACAAATATCCTTATGAAGGAATCCGACATCATCCTCGCAACAGGCGGCCCCGGAATGGTTAAGGCGGCATACTCCAGCGGCAAGCCCGCTCTGGGCGTTGGCGCAGGCAATACCCCCGCCATCATCGACGAAACGGCGGATATTCTCCTCGCCGTCAACTCCATCATCCACTCCAAGACCTTCGATAACGGCATGATCTGCGCTTCGGAGCAGTCCGTAATCGTTCACGAAAAGCTTTACAGCAAGGTAAAGAAGGAATTCGAGGCTCGCGGCTGCTATTTCCTCAAGGATAAGGAAATCGACAAGGTTCGCAAAACAATCATCATCAACGGCGCACTTAACGCTAAAATCGTAGGTCAGTCCGCATTCAGAATCGCAGAGCTGTCCGGCGTAAAGGTTCCCGAAACGACAAAGATTCTTATCGGCGAGGTTGAGTCCGTGGATATATCCGAGGAGTTCGCACACGAAAAGCTCTCCCCTGTCCTCGCCATGTACAAGGCGAAGGATTTCGGCGACGCTCTCGACAAGGCGGAGCATCTCATCGCCGACGGCGGCTATGGTCATACCTCCTCGCTCTACATCAACGCTACGACAGAGCGTGAGAAAATCGCCGAGTTCAGCGAGCGCATGAAAACCTGCCGTATGCTTATAAACACGCCCTCCTCACACGGCGGTATCGGTGACCTGTACAACTTCAAGCTCGCTCCCTCCCTTACGCTTGGCTGCGGCTCGTGGGGCGGCAACTCCGTTTCCGAGAATGTCGGCGTAAAGCACCTTATCAACATCAAGACACTCGCAGAGAGGAGAGAGAATATGCTGTGGTTCAGAGCGCCTGAGAAGGTTTATATCAAGAAGGGCTGTCTGCCTGTCGCTTTGCAGGAGCTTAAGCAGGTAATGAACAAGAAGAAAGTGTTCATCGTAACCGACTCCTTCCTTTATAAGAGCGGCTTCACAAAGGTTATCACCGACAAGCTCGACGAAATGGGCATTGTCCACACGACGTTCTCCGACGTTGAGCCTGATCCCTCGCTTGCTTCCGCACAGAAGGGCGCAGAGGCTATGCGCAGCTTCGAGCCTGACTGCATTATTGCGGTCGGCGGCGGCTCGGCAATGGATGCCGCCAAGATTATGTGGGTTCTGTATGAGCATCCCGAGGCTGACTTCCAAGATATGGCGATGAGATTCATCGACATCCGCAAGAGAGTTTATACCTTCCCGCACATGGGCGACAAGGCTTATTTCATCGCCGTTCCTACCTCCGCAGGTACAGGCTCTGAGGTTACCCCGTTTGCCGTAATCACCGATCAGGAAACCGGCATTAAGTATCCTTTGGCAGATTACGAGCTTATGCCTAAGATGGCTATCGTTGACGCAGACATGATGATGAGCGGTCCGAAGGGTCTGACATCCGCTTCCGGTATAGATGCGGTTACTCACGATCTCGAGGCAATCGCTTCCGTTATGGCGACAGATTATACGGACGGTCTTGCAAAGCAGTCCCTGAAGATGATTTTCGAGTATCTGCCCGCCGCATACGATTCCGCTCCCTCCCGTGACAATGCGGGCGTTCCCAACCCCGTTGCCCGTGAGAAGATGGCAAATGCTGCAACCATGGCAGGTATGGCGTTCGCAAACGCATTCCTCGGCGTATGCCACTCCATGGCGCATAAGCTCGGCGCATTCCACCACCTGCCCCACGGCGTTGCAAACGCACTTCTTATAAACGAAGTCATCGTTTTCAACTCCTCCGAAGCTCCCACAAAGATGGGCACATTCTCGCAATATGACCACCCGCACACCCTCGCACGCTACGCAGAGGTTGCCGAGTACCTCGGAATCAAGGGCAGGAACGACATCGAAAAGGTAAACGGTCTTATCGAAAAGATAAATGAGCTCAAGGAAAAGATTGGCATTAAGATGACAATCAAGGATTACGGCATTGACGAGAAGGACTTCCTCGACAGGCTCGATGCAATGACCGAACAGGCGTTCGATGACCAGTGTACAGGCGCAAATCCGAGATACCCGCTGATGAGCGAAATCAAGCAGATGTATCTCAACGCATATTACGGCACATTCAGCAAGCTCGGCTGATTTACGCAGCGAAATCAGGAGGGATTGCCGCTTGAAATTCAGGGGGCATTTCCCAAAGCCGCTTTGCAGACAAATTCAACGGGAGTCCCGAAGGTTCAGTGAGTAATTCGCTGACCTTCGGAGCAGCCCCGAATAAACCGTTTTAGGAGGAATAGCTATGTCCGATAGAATTATCGCCGTCAGAACCGGCAAAACCATCTACCGTGAGGGCGACACTGCGGTAAAGGTATTCGATGCAGATTACGCAAAGCCCGACGTTCTTAACGAGGCGCTCAACCAAGCCCGTGTCGAAAACATTGGTATCAATGTCCCCAAGGTTATCGAGGTAAAGACGATTGACGGGAAATGGGCGATAGTGTCCGAATTTATCACAGGCAAGACGCTCGCACAGCTTATGAAGGAAAACCCCGAAAAGAAGGACGAGTACCTCAACCTTTTCGTTGATCTTCAGATGCAGGTTCATGCTGCAAGCTGCCCCCTGCTCAACAAGCTCAAGGATAAGATGAACCGCAAGATAACCGAAGCGGATCTCGATGCGACAACACGCTATGAGCTGCACACACGTCTTGAAAGTATGCCCAAGCACAACAAGGTGTGCCACGGCGACTTTAACCCGTCCAACATCATCATGACCCCCGAGGGCACTCCGTATATACTCGACTGGTCGCACGCAACGCAGGGCAACGCCTCTGCGGATGTCGCAAGAACCTACCTTTTGTTCTGGCTGAACGGCGACATTGACGGCGCAGAAAAGTATCTCGAGCTTTTCAGCAAGAAGAGCGACACCGCAAAGCAATACATCCAGAAATGGCTGCCGATAGTTGCCGCTTCACAGTCCGTAAAGGGCAAGAAGGAGGAGCGTGAGTTCCTGCTCTCATGGGTGAACGTTGTCGATTACGAATAATTCGGAGGTTACATAAATGAAGGTTACTGTTTGTATAGGAAGCTCATGCCACCTCAAGGGTTCAAGACAGGTCGTTGAGGGCTTGCAGTCGCTTATTGCGGAGAACAATCTCAAGGAAAAGGTTGACCTTGGCGGAACATTCTGCATGGGCAATTGCCAGAATGGCGTATGCGTTTCGGTAGACGGCACGAATTTCTCGGTTTCTCCCGACACCGTTGAGGCGTTTTTCAAGACCGAAATTCTCGCAAAGGCTTAAAGGAAACGCCGCAGGATATTGCGGCATTCGCTAAGGGAGGCACTGCACAAGGGTGTGCGGCGTTTGCCTATCAAAGATAAGCCCGTAAAAGTTCTTTGCGGCGGCATTGCAGAAGATGTGTATGCCGCCGCTTTTTCTAAGGAGTTTTTTATCATGACACAGTTTTTAAAGCTTAAAAAGTCCAATTGTAAAAACTGCTATAAATGTATTCGCCACTGCCCCGTGAAGTCAATCCGCTTTTCGGGAAACCAAGCGAATATCGTTGGAGATGAGTGCATTCTGTGCGGGCAGTGCTTCGTTGTCTGTCCCCAGAACGCAAAGGAAATCGCAGGCAGCACCGAACAGGTCAAGTTTATGCTTTCGACAGGCGCACCCGTATATGCGAGCATTGCGCCGTCCTTCGTGGCAAATTACGAGGGCGTCGGGATTAACTCCCTCGAAAAGGCGTTGAGGCAGCTCGGCTTCGCCGGAGCGGAGGAAACCGCCATCGGTGCTACCATCGTCAAAACGGAATACGAACGAATGGTAAGAGAGGATAAGCGTGATATTATCATAAGCTCCTGCTGCAACTCGGTCAATCTCCTTATCCAGAAATATTATCCGCAGGCTCTCCCCTACCTTGCGGATGTCCTCTCCCCTATGCAGGCGCATTGTCAGGACATCAAGAGGAGATACCCCGACGCAAAAACGGTGTTCATCGGTCCGTGCGTTGCCAAAAAGGAGGAGGCGGCACGGTACACGGAATACACCGATGCCGTCATGACCTTTGAGGAGCTTACGGAATGGCTCAACGAGGCGGGAATTACCCTCGAAAAATCCATAGACAGCAACGAGCGCAGCCGTGCCCGTCTTTTCCCGACAACGGGCGGAATCCTGCGAACGCTTTCGGAGCATAGTCCCGATTATACATACGTGGCGTTTGACGGCGTAGAAAACTGTAAGGCGGCGCTTGACGATATTATCGCAGGAAATATGCACCACGTTTTCGTGGAAATGTCGGCTTGTGTCGGAAGCTGTGCGGGCGGTCCGGTTATGGAAAAATACCGCAACTCCCCCGTCAAGAACGCTGTCGCCGTCAACAGGTATGCGGGAAGCGAGGACTTCGACACCGCAGTGCCCTCCAGAAGCGAGCTGCACAAGAATATGCAGCTCCTCGATACTCACGCACAGGTTCCCACCGAAACGGAAATCTCCGCCATTCTTCGCCGCATGGGCAAGGTGCGCAAGGAGCAGGAGCTGAACTGCGGAAGCTGCGGATACAACACCTGCCGTGAAAAGGCAATCGCCATATATCGGGGCAAGGCGGACATCTCGATGTGCCTTCCGTTCCTTAAGGATAAGGCGGAGAGCTTCTCCGACAACATCATAAGCAATACCCCCAACGCCATCATAGTGCTTAACGAGGACCTTGAGGTTCAGCAGATAAACAAGGCTGCCATGAAGCTTATGAACATTGCGCACGCCTCCGATGTCATGGGCGAGCAGGTCATACGTGTGCTTGACCCGACGGTGTTTATAGATGTCATGCAGAGCAACCGCCCTGTCCGTGACGAGAAAAAGTATCTTGCGGAATACGACAAGTATGTCGAGCAGACCGTAATCTACGACGAGGAATACCGCATCATCATCTGCCTTATGCGTGATGTTTCCGCCGAGGAAAAGGCTCGTGAGCGCAAGGAAAGCATGAACCATACAACCGCTGACATCGCCGACAAGGTGGTGGAAAATCAAATGAGAATCGTTCAGGAAATTGCATCGCTTCTCGGAGAAACCGCCGCCGAAACGAAGGTTGCGCTGATGAAGCTGAAGGAGTCGATTGCCGATGAATAATCTCTGCGCAGATATAGGCTGGAAAAGCCTTATAAAACAAGGGGAGCAGCTTTGCGGCGACCATATTGACATCGTGGATATGGGAAGCGACTCGACGGTTATCGTTCTGGCGGACGGTCTTGGAAGCGGCGTAAAGGCGAGCATTCTCTCCACGCTTACCTCCAAGATAATCGCCACAATGACGTCCGAGGGGATAGCCCTCGAGGAATGCGTAAAAACCATCGCCGCCACTCTCCCGATATGCAAGGTGCGTGAAGTCGCATACTCCACGTTCACCATCATCCGCCTTATACATAACGAGGAGGCGGAAATAATCTGCTACGATAACCCCGACGTAATCATGTACCGTGACGGAAAATATATGGATATTCCCATGAAGGACATGAACATTGACGGGAAAATAATACATAAGTCCCGTATTAAGCTGCGTGAAAACGACATATTTATCGCCATGAGCGATGGCTGTATCCATGCGGGAGTAGGGATGTCGCTTAATTTCGGGTGGGAGCGCAAGGACATTGCGGAGTTCATGGAAACGCTGACCGAGGTCGGCTTTACCGCAAAGACGCTCTCCACCGTGCTTACCGACCAATGCCTTAAGCTTTACGGCGGAAAGCCCGGGGACGATACGACTGCCTGCACCGTGCGCATACGAAAGCGACAGCCGATGAATCTTATGATAGGTCCGCCCTCGGACAGGAACGACTGCGACAAGATGGTATCGCTTTTCCTTTCAAAGGAGGGCAAGCGGATTGTCTGCGGAGGAACAACCTCGTCCATCGTTTCAAATTACCTCGGAAAGCCCATTATCCCTAACCTCAACTATTTCGACGACGAAATCCCCCCGACGGCATCGATAGAGGGCATAGACCTCGTAACCGAGGGAGTCATCACCATAAACCGTGTGAACGAGTACGCAAAGGACTATCTCACAAGCAACGAAAGCTACAAGCAATGGAGCTACAAGCAGGACGGCGCAGCGATGATCTCACGAATGCTGTTCGAGGAGGCTACCGATATCAATTTCTATGTCGGAAGAGCAATCAATCCCGCCCACCAGAATCCGAACCTGCCCATAAACTTCAATATAAAAATGCAGCTTGTAAACGAGCTGTCGGAGAGCCTGAAAAAGATGGGCAAGAGAATAAAGGTGAGCTATTTCTGAGGGACAAAAAAGGAGAAGCTATGCAGAACAAAATATATAAATTCGACACCAAGGTTCAGTACCTCAAATACAAGGTGCTGCGCGAGGTCGCACGTCAGGCGTGGAACGGCACACTGCTTGAAAACGTCCTAGATATACCGAAAATCATCGTTCCCGGAAAAGAGCCGACAATGCGCTGCTGCGTCTATAAGGAGCGCGCTATTCTCGGGGAGCGTGTCAAGATTGCCATGGGCGGCGACAAGTCCAACCCCAACGTAATCGAGGTCATAGAAACGGCGTGCGACGAATGTCCCATGGGCGGCTACGAGGTCACCAACGCCTGCAGAGGCTGCCTTGCGCATCGCTGCGAGGATGCCTGCAAGCGAGGGGCTATCTCCTTTGACCACAATCAAAAGGCGCACATAGACAAGACGAAGTGCGTTGAATGCGGGATGTGCGCAAAGGTCTGCCCCTATACCGCCATAATGAACTACAAGCGTCCCTGCATGAGTGCCTGCAAGGTAAAGGCGATTTCGATGAACGAGGATAAGGCGGCGACCATCGACAACAGCAAGTGCATTTCCTGCGGGGCTTGCGTTTACCAATGTCCCTTCGGAGCGATAACAGACAAGTCCTTTATCATCAACGTCATCGACATGATTCTCAAAAGCGCAGGCAACAGCAAATACAAGGTGTATGCGGTGGTTGCGCCGGCAATCGGGAGTCAGTTCTCCTACGCAAAGCTAGGACAGGTCATTTCGGGAATAAAGAGGCTTGGCTTCCACACCGTTATCGAGGCTGCGCTAGGTGCGGATATGGTTGCATTCA
>X287_Common_Brushtail__coassemble_113_pt1 | contig 16240 bp, 18 predicted proteins | sample X287_Common_Brushtail__metabat2_high_PE_016 | metagenome-assembled genome bin X287_Common_Brushtail | reverse complement strand
AATTTATGTTCACATTCAAGCCCTTAAGGTCCTTGAAGCTAAAGTCCTTCCCCGGGCCTACGTGCGGGCAGGTCTGATTCGGCATCTGTGCGGCATGACCTTCGGAAAAGCTTGTTCGGAAATCATCGTTCGGTTCGGGGACAGTGTCTCTCGCCGCATTCCCTGCTTTCTTCCTGTTCTCACGCTGCCGTGCGTCATAGTCAGCTTTTGCGCTCTTGACCGCATCTGCGGCGGCATGGCCCGTGGTTTTTGCGGTTTGCGCCGCCGCTTTACATACCGCACAAAGCGCATCGGCAAGCCCTGAGCTTTTCGCTGCCTCCGCCGCCGCCTTCCCCACCGCACAGAACGCATCCGCTACGGACGCTTCGGCTCTGCCGCCGTGCTGCGGGTCGCTGTCGGGGGATTCCGCTTCGTGTGAAGCCGCTCCCGCCGATGAAGCGTCCGTCTTGGGGGCAGCCTCTCCCGTGGGGGCAGCCGCCTCTGTGCGGATAGACTGCCCGCTGTCGGAGGACGTATTCCCTATGTCAACCTTGGGCGCAGAGCGTGCGGCTTCGGGATAAATCTCCTCGGACAGGTGCGTCGGGGTATATTCCCTTATCGGCGTATCGGACGCTTCAGATGTATCCTCTTTCGCCGCTCCCTTCGCCAACGATAAATCCGCAGGCACATCCCTCCCGGGCTTGGTAAGGCTTACGTGCGGTCTGTTCTGCTCGATAGCCTGCGCCACAATGCTGTTAATGCGGGTGCTTTCTATGCTGATATAGCTTCTGGCGATTTCCTTGACATCGCCCAGCCTGCGGCAGGTTTCCTCCTCCGACAAGCCCTCGTCACTGCTTTCCTTGAAATGCTCCTCGAAATCCGAAAAGATTTCCTCATCGGCGTCAATGCCTATCCTATGCAGCTCGTTATGAAGCTGGAAAAGAAAATCCTCTTTGTTGTTTGCAACCATTTAGCCCTTATCCCCCTTTAGAAGCGTGTTAATGCTCCCGACAAAATCAAACCATTCCTCGGTCAGACGCTCAAGCTCGGCTCGTCCGTTTTCGGTTATGCGGTAGTACTTTCTCGGCGGACCCTCCTGCGATTCGACGATGTAGCTGTCGATTGTCCCCGCATCCTTAAGCCGCTTCATCAGGGGGTAAATCGTCCCCTCGGTTATCTGCATACAATCGGAAATCCTGTTCACCAGCTCATAGCCGTAGCAGTCGCTCTTGCTCACGATAGAAAGCACGCACAGCTCCAGCGTCCCCCGCTTTAGCTGAGAGTTCATGTTTATCACCCCTTATCGCTGCGGCAGGACAGCCGCTAAGGCAACGCCGCACAAAGGCATCCGCCTCGCGCTTCATTCAGTGCTTCTCTGAAAGCCGCCCGTATCCTGCACTATCATTTTACTACAAGGTATTATGTTTTACAAGGTACTGAATGCACAAATTAGCTCTTATTTTTGTCATTTTTATTGTGCATTATTAACAAATAAAGCCGAAAAGAAGGGGGCAGCTATCCGCTCTAGGCACTTGACAAAACGCCGCAGATATTATATCATGATATAATAAACGCAGAGCGTTTATTATAGATCAAAATCCTCGCATATCCGTTCGCTACGCTCACTCCATGCATCTCGGCAAATTATATCATAACGCTTCGCATTATGATATAATAAACGCAGGAGCGTTTATTATAGATCTAATGCCTTGCACATTCGTTCGCTGTGCTCACTCCGTGCATCTCGGCAAATTATATCATAACGCTTCGCATTATGATATAATAAACGCAGGAGCGTTTATTATAGATCTAATGCCTTGCACATTCGTTCGCTGTGCTCACTCCGTGCATCTCGGCAAATTATATCATAACGCTTCGCATTATGATATAATAAACACAGAGCGTTTATTATATATTATACGATGAACAAAAGGAGCTGATAGTATGTCGCATATTTACACAATCGATGAAATCGCTGCGCTTGTAAAGCCCGTTGCGGAGCGGTACGGGATAGAGAGGGTATGGCTTTTCGGCTCCTACGCACGAGGCGAAGCCACAGAGGACAGCGATGTGGACTTCCTCATAGACGTTGGACGGCGCATGGGGATGTTTGAGCTTGGCGGAATTTTTGAGGATATGAAAAGCGCAGTGAGAAAGGAGATCGATCTCGTTACGGTAAGCTCGCTGTACCACCCATGCAACAGCGACGTCTGCTCCAGCCTCAGGCAGGAAATAGAAAGGGACAAGGTGCTAATGTATGGAAAACAATAAAGATGTCATCGAGCATATCTACAAGCATTGTCAAACCATAAATGACGCTATCCGTTGCTTTGGAAACTCTTACGAATCCTTTTGCGAAAATGTGCATTACCGCAATGATGTGTCAATGTGCCTTTTACAAATAGGCGAGCTTGCAAAGCATTTATCTGATGATTTTATTGATTTCACCAAAAACGAGATACCGTGGAAGCAAATAAGGTGCATGAGAAATATGTTTGCTCACGCTTATGGAAGTATGAAAATTGACGAAATATGGACAACAATCATCGAAGACATCCCGATTCTTGTAGATTTTTGTAACAGGCAATTAGAAATTGCAAGATTACAAAATGAAACGGTTAATTATGAAACGGACGAACCCGAGGACGATATGGATTTTGAGATGTAAAAATGCCGATGCCCCGCCACTCAGGCGGGTACATCGACAGCATTATTATACGATGAACAAAAGGAGCTGATAGTATGTCGCATATTTACACAATCGATGAAATCGCTGCGCTTGTAAAGCCCGTTGCGGAGCGGTACGGGATAGAGAGGGTATGGCTTTTCGGCTCCTACGCACGAGGCGAAGCCACAGAGGACAGCGATGTGGACTTAATGCTGACCTACGAGAAGCTAAAAGGTTTGTTCGCATACGGCGGGCTGTATGTTGATTTTGCCGAAGCCTTGGGAAAGTCGGTCGATATTGTGACAGAGAGATCCCTTTCGTCGCCATATGCGAATGAGCCTTCAAAAAAGCTTTATAACAATATACGCAAGGAGTGTATCAAAATATATGGCAGATAACAAAGACATAATAGAACACATTGAGCGTCATTGCGAGGACATAAAAAACACCATACAACGATTTGGCAATGATTTGGACGTATTTCTCCGAGATGACGATTACCAAAGATCTATTTGCATGAGTCTGTTGCAAATAGGAGAGCTGGTCGGGCATCTGTCCGATGACTTCAAAAAATCCAATGATCAAATTCCATGGAAACAAATAAGAGGCTTAAGGAACATAGTTGCTCATGCGTATGGCAGCGTGGATTTTGTAGATATTTTTGATACGGCTCAAAATGATGTCGCTCATTTGGAGTGCTTTTGTCGAAAATGTCTTGAACAATATACATTACTAAAAGAGGAAGCCATAACACCAGACATTGAGGATGATATGGATTTTGAGATGTAAAAATGCCGATGCCCCCACCACTTAGGCGGGGGCATCGGCAAGCTGTAATACAATAATAAAACGCAATCCGTTTTTTCCCTTACTTGCTCAAAAGCGACTTCAGACGCCGCATTGCTTCAGCGGTGTTCTCGTGCGTTCCGAAGGCGGTGAGCCTGAACCAGCCGTCGCCGTTCTTCCCGAAGCCTGCGCCGGGAGTTCCGACAACCTGTATCTCACTTAAAAGCATATCGAAAAATTCCCAGCTCCCCATTCCGTTCGGGCATTTCAGCCAGATATACGGCGAGTTCACGCCGCCCGTATACCGTATGCCAAGCTCATCGCAGGCTGCGGCGATGGTGCGGGCGTTCTCCTGATAGTATGCAATAGCGTCGTGGGTCTGCCGCTGTCCCTCGGGGGTGAATACAGCCTCTGCGCCCCGCTGTACGGGATAGGAAACGCCGTTGAACTTGCTGCCCTGACGTCTTGCCCAAATATCCGCAAGACGCACCTCCTCGCCGCTCTCGGTGTGCTGGACAAGGTCGGTCGGCACAACGGTATAGCCGCAGCGTGTTCCCGTAAAGCCCGCCGTCTTTGAAAGCGAGCAGATTTCTATGGCGCATTTCCTTGCGCCCTCTATGCAGAAAATGCTTCTCGGTACATCGGGCTGCGTTATGAACGCCTCGTAAGCCGCATCGTATATGATTACGGCATCGTTCGCCAAAGCGTAATCCACCCACGCCTTGAGCTGCTCCCTGCCGTAGACGGAGCCGGTGGGATTGTTCGGAGAGCAAAGGTAGATAAGGTCCGCCCTTACGTTCGGGTCAGGCATAGCGGCGAAGCCGTTTTCCTCGGTCGAATCCGCATAGATAACGTTGTTTCCGTTCATGATGTTGGAATCAACATAAACGGGGTAGGCAGGGTCGGTCACAAGAACGGTGTTCCCTGAGCCGAAGATGTCGATGATGTTGCCGCAGTCGCTCTTTGCGCCGTCGGAAATGCGTATTTCCTCCGCAGAAACGTCTGCGCCGAGGCCCTTGTAGTATTCCGCAACGGCATTGCGCAGGAAATCATAGCCTGCGCCGCTGTCCTCATAGCCGCGGAAGGTTTCCTTTACGCCCATCTCACGGCACGCCCTTTCCATCGCCTCCACCACCACGGGTGCAAGCGGGCGGGTAACATCGCCTATGCCCATGCGTATAAGCCGCTTGGATTCCTCGGGATGAGCCTCCGTATAAGCCTTTATTCGCTTTGCGATTTCAATAAAAAGATAGTTCTTTTTCAGCTTGAAGAAATTTTCGTTTAGCTTAGCCATTTTACAATATGTCCTTTCTTAATTGCCGTTTTCTCATTAAAACGCATCTACCCACTATTTAAGCATAAAAAAGCCTTTTTGTCAATCCTTTATACGGAATTTCGCAAATCTGCGATTAAAATTTTTCTGACAAGTAAATACTATATGTAACCTTTATTGGAATTATTCTTACAGGTTAAATTATTATGCACACATACTTTTATATACTGTCCATATGAAAAAGTCATAAAAATCGGATTGTATTTTAGTACAAATTAACAAAATACCTCAAATGCAAGTTTTTTTTCGTCACGGTACTTTAAAATTGTGGAGTTCTGTGCTATAATGTATAAGTGTGAGCCGAGGGCTTGCTTTGATGCGCAGCCCGAGAGCTGTTCAGCTTTACTCAACATCAGCACGGGGCGGCGGGTATTTCCTGTGTCCGCCTTCGTGATTATCATATAGCTGTTCCTCAAAATATCGGAGGAACGAGGGGAAGTGCTTTTTTGGAAAAATATATCATCAAAGGCGGAAAAGAGCTAAGCGGAGAGGTCGTTATAAGCGGTGCAAAGAATGCCGTGGCGGCTGTCCTTCCGGCGGTTATCCTTTCAGACGAGCCTTGTGTGATCGAAAATATACCTAATATCAGCGATGTGTGCATTACATTACAGATTATGTCTGAAATGGGTGCTAAAATCCACATGATAAACAAAACAACCGTTAAGATAGATGCGACTCAGCTTCGCAATCTTCCTGTGCCGTATGAAAAGGCGAAGCTTATGAGGGCGACGACCTATTTCCTCGGCACGCTTCTCGGAAGATTTCACGAGGCGCACGTTTCTATGCCCGGCGGCTGCAACCTCGGCGACCGCCCGATTGACCAGCACCTAAAGTGCTTCTCGGCTCTCGGCGCATCCTATGACATTGAGGGCGGTATGGTGAATCTCCATGCCGATAAGCTTGTCGGCTGTCAGATTTTCTTTGATAAAAACTCTGTGGGTGCTACCATAAACGCAATTATGGCGGCGGTAAAGGCGGACGGTCTTACCATCATCGAAAACGCCGCCAAAGAGCCGCACGTTGTTGACCTTGCAAACTGCCTTAACTCCATGGGCGCAGATATTCTCGGCGCAGGAACGGATGTCATCAAAATAAGGGGCGTAAAGTACCTTCACGGCACAACCTACAGCATTATCCCCGACCAGATTGAGGCGGGAACATTTATGGCGGTTGCAGCGGCAACAAGGAGCAGCCTTCTTATAAAGAATGTCATACCCAAACATCTCGAGCCTATCACCAACAAGCTTATCAAAATCGGCGTTCAGGTTGAGCAGTTTGACGATGCCGTAAGGGTTATCGGCGGCAGCGACTACGTCGGCACAAGCATTAAAACCCAGCCGCATCCCGGCTTCCCCACCGATATGCAGCCGCAAATGGCTGCGGTGCTTACCTGCGCAAAGGGCACAAGCATGGTTACGGAAAGCATATTCGACAACCGCTTCCGCTACGTAGACGAGCTTCGCCGCATGGGCGCAAACGTATCCGTAGAGGGCAGGGTTGCGGTAATAGAGGGTGTAGAGCGTCTTAAGGGCGCACCCGTAAAGGCTACCGACCTCCGTGCAGGGGCGGCGCTTATCATAGCGGCGCTAAGCGCAGAGGGAACGACCGAAATCTATGACATCTTCCATGTAGAGCGCGGCTATGAAAACATGGAGGTAAAGCTCCGCAGCCTCGGAGCGGACATTGTAAAGGTTGACGAGCCTGACCCTGTTTCGGATATTCCTGTGAAAAAGGTGGTTTGATGGCACGCATTTATCCTATCTGCTCCTCAAGCGAGGGAAATTCCGTCTTTATCGGCACACGAGGACACGGCGTGCTTGTGGATGTCGGCTGCTCGTTTAGGGCGCTTAAAAACGCCCTTGAGCTTATCGACACTAATCTCGGCGGGATAGAAGCGATTTTCCTTACGCATGAGCATTACGACCATGTAAAGGGTCTGGAGCAGATAGTCAAGCATACGAGCATTCCCGTGTTCGCTTCGCTTGGCACGGCGCAGGCTCTTAAGGCGGGCGGAAAGCTCCCGCAGGATGCGGTTATATACGATATACTTGCGGCGGGCTACAGAAGCGCCGCTTTTTCCGTGAGCGCATTCCGCACCTCCCACGATGCGGCGGAGAGCGTCGGCTATGTCGTCGAATACAACGGTGCAGGCTTCGGCGTCTGCACCGATACGGGCATTGTAACCGAGCAAGCCGAGGCGGCTCTTAAGGGCTGCAGGGCAGTGCTTCTCGAAAGCAACCACGACCCCGATATGCTTCGGAAAAATATGCGGTACAGCTTTGAGCTTAAACGCCGTATCCTGAGCGATAAGGGGCATTTATCCAACCGCTCCTGCGGGGAGTTTGCGGAAAGGCTTGTCCGAGGCGGCACATCGCATCTCATCCTCGGTCACCTGAGCAAGGAAAATAACACGCCCGATACCGCCTATTCCTGCACCTGCGAGCTTCTTCAAAAGCGCGGCTTGTATGTGGAGCGAGATTTTACGCTTGATATTGCCCCTGTCTTTACCGAGGGACAGTTTGTGGCAGTGTAAGGCAAGGGTTGAAAAATACATTATGAGATAATTATCAAAAAAATTGATTAGGTGAGGCGAACGAAATGAATGAATTGTCAACGGAAACAGCAGCCTTAGTAGGACATATAGTTGGTGTAATAATCGAAATCCTAATAATAGTAACAATAAGTAAAACATATCAAAGTGTACAAGCAATATTGAAAAAACAAATAAAATTAGAAGAAAAAATCGAAAAATTAGAGCAACAAGTAGAATTAAAGAGCTTCAACAAAAAAATCTAAAAACGTTTTCAAAATAATGGCTCTAAGATTTGGAGAGGTGGACAAAATGCTTTATGTGATTATAATGTACATAGTCCTAATTCAAAAGGCGAAAAAAGGAATATGCGAAAATGGGCTTCTTTTATCTCTAAGAATAGTAGGTATAATAGAAGCAGTAGCAAAAGTAATAGTAGGAATAATAAAAATTGTAAACGAACAAAACACATCAGGCGAATCTTACATCCTTACAGCTATGATGTGTATTGTAATTGTAGCCATAGCAAAAAAACGAGCTATGACGTTCATAAGCCACAAAGACAAGAAAAATGACGTAACATATTTTTCTTAAATAAATGCCCTAGGACAACAACAACGGCGGCAGTCATCGCACTGCCGCCTATTTTTTGTCATAACAAAACCCGCCCGTCAAGCCCACGGTGACGGGAAATCCGTAAACCGCCATATACCGTATTGCTTCTCGGCGGTATAGAGCGTTTCAACCTCATCAGCCTCGCCCGATTCATTCTCGTATATGTCGTATCCTGTGAAAACGGCGGTATCCTCCGTCAGAATCGTAAGCTCGTATACGCTTTCGACAACGGAGGAAGCAGCCATACTGCCTTGAGCTTCCTTTACATAAAGCGCACCGTCAGCGTCAATAAACCTTTCGGTATCCATCAGCGAATTTACAATGCTGTCGGAAAAATACTTCGAGAGCGAATCCAGAAGCTCCGCCTTGGTATCGACAAGCTCGTCCGTCACACGGTAATACCTAACGCCGCCTCGCTCAACGCTGTCGCTCTCGTCAAAGGCAACGCTTGCGCTGTCATAGGGGCAGAACATCATGTACAAGCCGTTTGCGGCGGCGAAAATGCTTTCCGCCGACTGGCTCGTGGGGTCAAGGCGGGCATAGCCCTCCGACTCCGGAAGAAGCGCATAGCTGTCCTCCTGCTCGTAGCGGCGGTACACGGTCGAGCCGTCCTCGGTTATGTAGAAGTCGCACATATAATACAGCGTGCCCTCATACTCGTCATAGCAGCTTACCGCATGGCAAACGCTGCCGTCTATCTCGGCGGTAATATCCGCATCGGAAAAAATATAAGCCTTATCCACGGACGGCAGACCGAGATAGGTATTATCGTATGCCGAAAGAAGCTCCGCCCAGCTCTCCTGAGAAACAGCCTCGGAAACCACCGCTGCGTCCGTATTGTCGGGGGCATTTTCACTTTCCTCTGCGCCGCTTTGCTCGGCGGAATCCTCCTGTGCCAAAGCGGAAGGGTCGCTCTCCTCGGCGGTTTGCACGGCGGTATCCGAGGATGCTTGCGAGTCTTCGGAGTCAACGCTCGGGCTTGAAACGGAGCTTTCGGGGTCGGTTGTATTGCTGTCCTTATCATCGGAGCAGCCCGCTGCGGCAACGCATACAGCCGCCGCCAATGCGGCAAGGATGACTTTCTTCATTTGTGGTTTCTCCTTTTTATCCCTTCAAAGCAAAAATGCGGACAATGCGCCGCACGGGGCATTCGTCACAAACGCCCCTGCCCGCACCGCCGCATAGCCTTTATCAGAGCTTCTCGTCCGCATCCTCCTCGGACTTGTCCTCAACAAACTCGTCATCGGTTTTCTTGAGCGTGCTTTCCTCATCGCCGGATTTTACCGAAAGGCTTTCGAGATCCTCATCATCGCCGAATGCGAACTCCATGTCGTCATCGTCGTCATCAAACTCGTCGTCCCAATCGTCGTAATAATCCTCTTCATTTTCCTTTTCAAGCTTCTTCTTTGTTATCATCGTTGCGGCAGCGATACCGCCCGCAACAGCAAGAAGCCCGACAAGAACAACACCAAATGCTTTCATCTTTGAAATCCTCCTTTAGCGGATATGATTCTGGTGGATACGCATTTCATAATACGAAATGCGGCACAATAAACACACAAGCGTTTATCACGGTCTTAACACACGGATGTGAGCCTTTCGGCTTACCTCGTGCATATCGGCAAATATCGCAGCGCTTCACATTACGCATTACGATATATATAGTATAAACCTATTTGATATTTTTTTCAAGACCTAAAGTGAATTTTAATAAAAAAATCTCCATGGCAGCATTGGCTGCCTTAATTTCCTGTCAGATTCATCAGGATGGAAATTGCCGCAATCGGGGCGGTTTCACAGCGCAGTATCCGCCGCCCGAGGGATACGCCTGCGAAGCCAAGCCGCTCCAGCTCCTCCGCCTCGCTCGGCTCGAAGCCGCCCTCGCTGCCGATAACGATGTCAACGCCGCCCTTTATCTCGCCGACAACCTCACTCAGCGGACGCTGTGCGCATTCATAGAACAGTATTCCCGTATTTTCGGGAGAAATGAAGCCTTTCAATTCGGAAAATTCCACCGTTGCCCCGACCGTGGGAACAGCTCCTCTCCCGCATTGCTTCGCCGCCTCAAGAGCTATGCGCCGATAACGCTCCGTCTTTTTCGCAAGGGCTTTGCCGTCGGGTCTTGAAACGCATCGCTTTGAAAAAAACGGGATTATCTCCGCCGCCCCGCACTCCACCGCCTTTTGCACGATAAACTCCATCTTATCGCCCTTCGGCATTGCCTGAAACAACCGCAGACGTATCGTAGGCTCGGCGAGATTGGGTGCGCTTTCGAGAACCCGAAATCGGCAGCAGCCGCTCTCGGCAGCTTCAAGCTCCGCAAGGTAATCCGTCCCGTGCCCGTCGCAAAGCACGGCAATATCCCCCGCCCGCATTCTGAGCACGACAGAAATATGCCTTGCGTCCTCGCCCTGAACCAACGCCTGCGTATCGGAAATGCTTTCCGTGAAAAATCGGGGATAACGCCAACGCTCCGTTTTAAGCTGTATCTGTGACATCTTCTCTTTCCTTTACTCCTGCCAATTCTCGCCTTTAGCTCTCGCCCTTAATTCCACCCGAATTGCCCGTTCTGCCCGAAAAGGCGTTCAACATTTCCCCTGAGCGGCGCATTCTTCGGGAGCGCAAGTGCTGCGTCCTCCGACAATATCTCCTGCGAAAGACGCTCTACCTCATCGAGAACCTCCGCATCGTCCGCAAGATCGGCGACCTTCATCGGCGGCAGACCGCTCTGCTCCCTGCCGAAAAAGTTTCCGGGGCCTCTTAGGCGAAGATCCTCCTCCGCTATGCGAAAGCCGTCCGTGGTTTCGGTCATGGCGGCGGTTCTCGCCTTGGTGTAATCACTCGTGCTGTCCGTCATGAGAATGCAATAGCTCTGCTCCGCACCCCTGCCGACACGCCCTCTGAGCTGGTGAAGCTGTGACAAGCCGAACTGCTCCGCATTCTCGATAAGCATAACCACAGCGTTCGGAACATCTATCCCGACCTCGATAACCGTCGTAGAGATAAGAAGCCCGATTTTGTTCTCCTTGAAATCGGTCATCACACGCTCCTTATCCGCCTGCTTCATGCGCCCGTAGAGAAGCCCTGTCGGAATGTCACGGAACTCGCCGCTTGTAAGGGTGTCGTAATACGCTATCGCCCCCGCCTTTTCGCTTCGGCTCTCCTCATCGCTTTCCACGAGGGGGCAGACGATATATGCCTGCTTTCCCTCGCTTATAAATTTCTTTATGAAATTATATATCCGCTTGCGATAGCCAGTGTTCACCGCATAGGTCTTTATTGGAAGCCGTCCCTTTGGCATTTCGTCAAGCACCGACACGTCAAGATCGCCGTACATTATGAGCGCAAGCGTCCGCGGGATAGGCGTGGCGGACATGGCAAGAACGTGGGGGTTAGCACCCTGCTCCGCAAGAGCAGAGCGCTGACCCACGCCGAAGCGGTGCTGCTCGTCCACGATAACAAGACCCGTTCTCTTCATGGGGGCGGATTTCTGTATAAGCGCATGAGTGCCTATAAGCACATCAAAGCCTCCGTCCGCTGCCTGCGCTCGGATTAGCCTTTTCTCCGATGGAGTCATGCTCCCCGTAAGAAGCCCTACCGATACGCCCAAGCCCTCAAGCAAGCCCTTAAAAACGGCGTAATGCTGTCGTGCAAGCACCTCTGTGGGTGCCATCACGAGCGTTGCGAAGCCGTTGGATTTTGCGAAATACGCCGCCCCCGCCGCAACCAAGGTCTTTCCCGAGCCGACGTCGCCCTGTATAAGGCGGTTCATCGGGTACAGCCGCTTCATGTCGGCAATGCAGTCGCCCACCGCACGAAGCTGGGCATTTGTCGGGGTAAACGGAAGCGACCGATAAAACGCATCCATATCCGCATCCAGCATGACTGCGCCGCTTAGTCCCCTGCCCCTGCTGCGCATAAGCGACAGCCCAAGCTTAAGCGTAAGAAGCTCCTCAAACACAAGCCGCCGCCTTGCATCGGAATACTCGCTGCGGCTTTTCGGAAAGTGGATTTTGTGCAGCGCCTCATCTGCGCCGAGAAGCCCGAACCGCTCGATCGTATCGGCGGGGAGCGTTTCGCTTCGCTTTGTCATGGCGAGAACGGTTTTCATATTTGCGCTTACCATGTTGTTGGTAAGCCCTGCGGTAAGGGGATATTTCGGCATAAGCCCCTTCTGGTCGGGCGTCACGAAAAGCGGAGAGGATACCTGCATCCTGATAAGATCCCCCGTTATCTTCCCGTAAAAGATATACTCCTGCCCGACCTCAAGCCTTGCGAAGGTATATTTTGCGTTGAAGAAAACGGCGGTAACGCTGTCCCTTCCGTCGCTAAGCTCGGCTTTATAGAGCGCAATTCTGGCATACTCGCTGAACGGCGAGGTCTTTTTCATAACCGCCGCACGGAATGCGCAGACATCGCCTATTTTAAGCTCGGATATGGCTTTAAGCTCCGTGAAATCAACATAGTCCCTCGGATAAAGCTCGGACAGCTGCTCGGTGGTTTCGACGCCGATTTTCCTGTAAAGCTCCGCCCGCTTAGGACCTACGCCCTTAAGATAAGTAATGTCCATTATTCTACGGAAATTATATAGTAATACACGGGCTGTCCGCCGTTTACAAGCACAATATCTATGTCGTCGCTTATTTTCGCACGGAGTGCCTCGTATGCGGCGTTGGCGTCCTCGTCCGTAACGTCCGAGCCGTAAATCACCGTTATATAGCTGCTCTGCGAGGTGACAAGCCGCTTCGTGAGCTTTATAAGCGATTTTGTCACATCCTTGTCGGAAAAGACAATGCGCCCGTTATCCATCGCCAAGATTTCGCCCTGCTTTATCTTATGCCCGTCATATTCGCTGTCACGAACGGCATAGGTTATCTGCCCGCTCCCGACCCTGTCGAGGGCTTCGGTCATGGCGGCCCTGTTTGCCGCAAAATCGGAATCGGGGTCATACGCCATCATTGCGGCAATCCCCTGCGGGATGGTGTGCGACTGAAGCACGCATACGTTCCTGTCCGCAAGAGCCGCCGTCTGCTCCGCCGCCATGATGATGTTCTTGTTGTTGGGGAGAACGAAAACGTTGTGCGCCGCCGTCTGCCCGATGGCCTCGAGAATATCATCGGTAGAGGGATTCATGGTCTGACCGCCCGTTACGATGTTATCTGCGCCCAAATCCCTGAACAGAGCTTCTACCCCTGCGCCCGCCGCTACCGCAACGAATCCCATGTCCTTTGTCGGGGGAACAGGGAGCCGCCTGTTGAGCTGTGCCGCCTGATCCGCCTTGATGATATTGTGGTGCTGCTCCTTCATGTTCTCGATTTTCATCTTTGTCAGCTCGCCGAACTTAATGCCCTCCTCGATAGCCTTGCCGGGGTGGTTGGAGTGGACGTGAACCTTGACGATGTCCTCGTCGTCCACAACCACAACGCAGTCGCCTATCGTTTCGAGGTATGCCCTGAGTGCGGTGGCGTCCCGTGAAACGCTGCTTTTGTTTACGATATACTCGGTGCAGTAGGCGAACCGTATTCCCTCGTCCTCTGCCGCTGCGGCAGCTATCGCCGCAGGTGCGGCAGGCTTCACCTCGCTGTCCGAGGGGATAATTCCCTTTGCGCAAAGCACCGAATACATACCCTGAAGGATGACGATAAAGCCCTTTCCGCCCGCATCAACAACGCCCGCCTTTTTAAGCGCAGGCAGAAGCTCCGGCGTTTTCTCAAGAGAACGCTCCGCCTCGGCGATATACGCCGCAAGGAACTCGTCCGCCTCGCAGGACGGCGCAAGCTCCGCCGTGTTCTCATAGCCCTCCCGTGCGACCGTGAGGATAGTGCCCTCCGTGGGCTTCATCACAGATTTATACGCCGCATCGACTCCGAGCTTGAACGCTGCGGACAGCTCCTCTGCGGTGGCAGTATCCTTCCCCGCAAGCCCCTTGGACAGCCCTCGGAATATAAGCGAGAGGATAACGCCGCTGTTTCCTCTTGCGCCTCGGAGCATAGCGGATGCGGCTGCCTTTGCGACCTCGCCTACGCCCGCCCCGTCAGAAATACCGCCGAGTACCGCAAGGGCGTTTCCTATGGTCATGGACATATTCGTGCCCGTGTCGCCGTCAGGAACGGGGAACACGTTAAGCTCGTCTACCTCCTGCTTCTGGTTGGATATATTGTTTGCTCCGGAAATGATTGCGTCCCGCAGCAGCCTTCCTGTAAGTATCATTTGCAAAAATCCTTCCCTTTCAGACCCTTATATCATCGACATAGACATTTACCCTTTCGACGGAAATGCCCGTGCTTTCCTCTACCGTATAGCTTACCTTGTTTATTATCGAACGGACGACGGTGTTCATATTCACGCCGTACATAAGCGAGATGTGAAGATCTATCACAAGCTTATCCTTTCCCGTGCGAACCGTAACGCCCCGCTCGCTTTCCTGTCCCTTGCCGAACGGAAGCGCCGCAAGAAGCGTTTCCCTTGCGCCCGAAACGTTCATCGAAACCACTCCGAAGCAGGCGGTTACCGCACTTGAGATGAGGGCGGTAAAATAATCCTGAGAAATGGTAATTTTGCCTACATGATTTTTTACTATTATCATAAACAAGCCTCCTTTGACAGCAGCTTTAAGACACTTCTACAATGCCCCTCGACGTCGGACGGCATACGGCGGCGAACAGCCCCGCAAGCTCCCCCGCCGCCCGTGCCGCAGCCACTTCGTCCGAAAATGTCCCGAACACCGCCGAGCCGCTTCCGGTAAGCATTGCGCAGCCCGCTCCCGCAGAAAGAAGCCTGCTCTTTATCTGCTCTATCCGTGGGTCGGCATACAGTGCTTCAAAGACGTTATACATCATGCCGCCGAAAAGCCGCCGAGCCGTCACATCGGGGAAAAGCCTTCGGGGCGGGGGATTTTTGTCGTAAAGGGCGTAAGCCTCCGCCGTGCCGCAGGCAAAGCTCGGCATAACCACGAGAAACGCCCCCTCTGTAAGCGGCTCGACGGGGAGCATTATCTCGCCGATGCCCCGACACAGCCTTGTCCCCCCGACACAGCAAAAGGGCACGTCTGCGCCGACAGCCGCCGCCGCTTCAAGCAGCCGCCCCTCATCGAGAGGCTCACCGTACAGTGCGTTCAGTCCGCAAAGCACCGCCGCCGCATCTGCGCTCCCGCCGCCGAGTCCTGCGCCGCTTGGAATGCGCTTTTCGATGAAAACGGATACCCTGCCCACGGGCTTTTCCGCCGCCTTGAGAAAGCTTGTCGCCGCCTTGAAGCAGATGTTGTCCTTCCCCGACGGTATAAGCGGGTCGGAGCAGCCGACAGAGATTTCTCCCTCGCCGCCGCCTATCGACACCGTAACTACATCGCACAGGTCGACGCTCTGCATTACGGTTTCGATAAGGTGGTAGCCGTCCGCTCTCCTGCCCGTGATTTCGAGCCAGAGATTTATCTTCGCATTAGCGCAAAGCACGGCGGTTTTTTCCGCCCCGCTCAAGCCCTAAGCTCCTCTACAAACTCCCTTATTCTCGCAAGGGCGGTGGTGAGGTGCTGAACGGAATAGGCGTAGGATACCCGAACATAGCCCTCGCCGCTCTCGCCGAAGGCGTTTCCGGGAACAACCGCAACCTTCTTCTCGTAAACCAGCCTTTCACAGAACTCTGTGCTTGTCATGCCCGTGGATTTAATGCACGGGAATACGTAAAACGCCCCCTCCGGCTCAAAGCAGGTAAGCCCCATGTCGTTGAAGCCCTTTACAAGAAGCCTTCGGCGCATATCGTATTCCTCTATCATATGATCAACATCGTCACGGCACTTCGTTATCGCAGCGATGGCGGCATATTGGCTTACGGTCGGGGAGCTCATTATGCAGTATTGGTGAAGCTTGAGCATTTGCTTTGTAATCTCACGGGGAGCGGCGGAGTACCCAAGCCGCCAGCCCGTCATGGCGTAGGTTTTCGAGAAGCCGTTGATGATAATCGTGCGCTCTCTCATGCCGTCCATCTCGGCGATAGAAACGTGCTTTTCGCCGTTATAGGTCATCTCGGAATAAATCTCGTCCGAAACCACCACTATATCCGTCCCCCGAAGAACCTCGGCTATCTCCTCAAGGTCGTTTCTTCGCATAACCGCACCGGTAGGATTGTTCGGATACGGAAGGACAAGCGCCTTTGTGGCGGGGGTTATCTTCTCGCGAAGTGCCGCCGCCGTAAGACGAAATTTGTCCTCCATCCTCGTTACGATAGGCACGGGCGTACCGCCGCAGACGGTGACAATCGGGGAATAGCATACGAAGCTCGGCTCCGGAACAAGAACCTCGTCCCCCTGCCCGATAAGCGTCCGCATTGCAAG
>X287_Common_Brushtail__coassemble_110_pt1 | contig 16353 bp, 13 predicted proteins | sample X287_Common_Brushtail__metabat2_high_PE_016 | metagenome-assembled genome bin X287_Common_Brushtail | reverse complement strand
GCAGCGACGACATCTACGGCGGCGAACAGGTGTTCTCGATTTACAACTCGGACGGTGAGCTGCCGAAAAAACTCGCCGTCACATAATTCGTGACGGCGAGCCGATTTAATTGTGAACCGATTGTTGTTATGATACCTGCTCGAATTGGCTGTTGTAAAGCTCCGCATAGAAGCCGCCCTTTTTCAGCAGCTCCTCGTGGTTTCCTTGCTCCACAATATCGCCGTCCCGCATTACCAAAATAATATCGGCATTCTTTATCGTTGACAGGCGGTGTGCGATAACAAAGCTTGTGCGCTTGTCGGTAAGCTTATCCATCGCCTGCTGCGTCAGCATTTCGGTCTTAGTGTCAACGCTTGATGTCGCCTCGTCCAAAATCAGCATCGGACTGTTCTGTATCATCGCCCTTGCAATCGTCATAAGCTGCTTTTGTCCTGCCGATATGGCGGTGTTGTCGCTAAGTACGGAATCATAGCCCTTCGGAAGAGCCTGTATGAAATTGTGTATTCCGCACGCCTTGCACGCCTGCATCATGACCTCGTCCGAAACATTCTGCGTGTTGTAAAGCAAATTTTCCTTTACTGTCCCCTCAAAGAGCCATGTGTCCTGAAGCACCATCCCGAATTGGCTGTGAACGTCGCTTCTCGGAATATCGCTCGTCGGAACTCCGTCAATCAATATTGTTCCTCCTGTCGGCTCAAAGAAGCGCATAAGAAGGTTTACCATGGTGGTTTTGCCCGCTCCCGTAGGACCTACTATCGCTACCTTTTGCCCCGGCTTTACCTTTATGCTGAAATTGTGGATTACCTCCTTTTCGGGAGCATTGGGATAGGCAAATTTAACGTTCCTGAACTCAACCTCGCCGCATACGTGTTCAATACGCCTGCTCTTGGAGGACTCGTCCTCCATTTCCTCCTCTGCCAAAAATTCAAACACACGCTCGGATGCCGCCGCACAGGACTGAACCTGCGTCATTGCCATAGAAATCTGACGCAGCGGCGATTCAAACAGACGTGTATAAATCAGGAAAGCCGTAATTACGCCGAACGTGATATTGCCGTTGATGATAAGCGCTGCACCCACAACGCACACAGCCACATATCCCAGATTTCCTATGAACGTCATAAGCGGCTGCATAAGTCCCGACAGGAACTGTGAACGGAATTCCGCCGTCCTTACGCCTTTATTCAAAGACGAGAATTTGCCCTTTACCTCATTCTGTGCATTAAGGATACGGATTACGTCATGCCCGCTGTACATCTCCTCGATATATCCATTAAGCTCGCCGAGGTTCTCTTGCCTTGCGGTGAAGTATTTCTGCGAGTGGCTCATGATGGCAACCATAAGGACAAGTCCTATGATTGTTGCGACAACCGTTGTCGTTGCCATAATCCAGTTGGTGCAGTACATCATGATAAGACATCCGATGAATTGCGCTGCCGCCGTTACGAGATTTGAAAGGCTGTTGGACATTGCCTGACCTATCATATCCACATCGTTTGTCATTCGTGAAAGCACGTCGCCGGATGCGTTGCCCGAAAAGAATTTAAGAGGAAGTCGGTTGATTTTGGAGTCAATATCTCTGCGAAGCCGCTTCGCTGTTTTTTGTGTAACCGTCTGCATAATGAAATGCTGGATGAAATTACACAATGCGCTCGCAAGATAAATCCCTACAAGCAGCAGCGCAACGCTTACGATGCCGTCCATATCGATTCCGCCGTCTGCGTGGGCGCTCTGGTATTCCTCGCTCAGGGTGATATTCGACAGGATTGCCTGAGAAAGCTCGCTTTCGGTGTCGGTGAAATCAAGCTCGGACAGGTCTATATTCTCTGCGCTTACCCCATCGGGTAGATAATCCGTTATGATTATCTCGCCGCTCATAATCCTGCTTTGGATATCCTCTACCATTTCCTCTGATGAGATACCACCTGTAAGACCGTCATAGATATAGTCCGTAAGGCGGCTTATCTGATCAGGGCCAATTATAGTAAACACGGCGGCGACTGCGGCAAGCACAAGCGCAAAGATGATAGCTCCTGCTTGATTTCTTATGTATGATATAAGGCTTACTAATGCGCCCTTTGTATTCCTTGCTTTGCCTGCGCTCATTCCGCCCATCGGCCCTCGTCCCATAGGGCCTCTTGAGGGTGTTCTGTTATTTGTCTGCGGCATTGTAATCAACCTCCTTACTCGTTTGCCGCAAGCTCGTCAGCCGAGAGCTGCGACAGGGCGATCTGCTGATAAACGGAGCAGTTCTTCATCAATTCGTCGTGCGTACCTATTCCCGCAACTGTGCCGTTATCGAGAACAACTATTCTGTCGGCGTTGCGTATTGTGCCGATTCTTTGCGCCACGATAAGACAGGTTGTGCCGTCAAGATCCGTTTTAATTCTCTGCCTAAGTATGCTGTCCGTCTTGTAATCCAGTGCCGAGAACGAGTCGTCAAAAATAAGTATCTCCGGCTTTCTTGCAACGGCTCTTGCGATGGAAAGACGCTGCTTCTGACCTCCCGATACGTTCGACCCGCTTTGCGAAATCCAGCTGTTTACTCCGTCGTCCATTGCATTGACAAACTCTGTCGCCTGCGCAATATCCAACGCCTCGGCTGTGTCGGCGTCCGTTATTTTTCCGCTGTCCTTTGTTCCGAAGATGATGTTGCCCTTAACGCTGTCGGCAAACAGCGTAGCCTTCTGCGGGATGTAGCCGACCTTGTTGTACAGCGATTCAAAGGTATATTTTGAGATATCCTTTCCGTCAAGAAGAATGCTGCCCTCGGTTGCGTCATATAGTCTTGCCGCAAGACCGCCAAGCGTTGATTTGCCTGATCCGGTTGCGCCGATGAACGCCACGGTTTCGCCCTTGTTAGCCTTGAACGAAATGTGCTTAAGACAGTCCTCGCCTGCATCGGGGTAGCGGAAGGATACGTCCTTGAACTCAATGCTGCCAGCTTCGGACGATGCGGATTCCGTGCCCTCCTCTACGGCAATATCGCAGTCAATAACCTCGTTGATACGGTTTGCGGAAACCTGCGCACGGGGCAGAAGCATAAAGATCATAAGAAGCATAACAAAGGACATTATCACGTAGAGAGCGTATGAGCTGAACGATACAACCTCTCCAAGCATTACCGAACGCTCCGATATGGATGCCATAATTTCCGCAAGCGTTCCGCTAATGGGAATATCAATCGCATTTATTAGCAATGCGCCCACGTAATATATCCCGACCGATACGCAGCTTTGCACAAACATCATGACAGGGGAGAGGAACGCCATTCCTCTGCCCGTGAAAAGCTGTGTGCGCATGAGATTGTTATTTGATTTTTCAAATTTGTCCTCTTGATACTGCTCCGCATTGAACGCACGGACAACTCTTATACCCGTCAGGTTCTCTTCCGTTATTCTGTTGACATCGTCGATTTGCTTCTGCACAATTCGGAATTTCGGTATCATAACCGCCAGAAGCACAATCAGCGTACCCACAACGATAACCACTGCCGATGCCACAACCACGGACAGCTGCCAGCTCTTGCCAATGATTTTGATTATAGCCCATATTGCCATTATCGGCGCACGCAGCAGCATTTGAAGCCCCATGGCGATAATCATTTGTATTTGCGTAACATCGTTCGTGGTTCGTGTAATAAGACTGGCGGTAGAGAACTTCTTGATTTCTCCGCTGCCCATTGCGGCAACCTTGTTGAACAGCTTTTCACGTATATCGAACGAGAAATCCGCCGCTATCAATGAAGCCAGATACCCGACAACAACCGTCAGAAGCGCACTGCATAAAGCGCAGCCAAGCATTTTGCCGCCCGCCGCAAAATATTGCGACAGCTCCGTCACCTCGCTGCTTATGAGCACCGTTATTTCCGCCGTGTAATCCGGCAGACGCAGGTCAAAATAGACCTGCCCGCAGACAAGCAGCAGGCACAAGAACGCCAGCCACCTATCCTTTACCTTCATGTTCTTAAAAATGTGAAACATAAAACTCTCCTTTCGCTTTGTATATATGTATATTGCTAAAAGACAGCACCGCACAAAGACCGTCCTGCAGTTTTTGCGCTGTGCTGTCTTTTTAGTTGTCGTTTCTTTTGCAGCGGCTCCCTGCGCTGAACATCGTTCATGCGGCGAGCCTATTTATTATTGTTCTGCAATACTCTGTCTTTTTACAGCGGCAGATCCTTCTTTTGGAAGCGAACCGCCCCCACAACATAGCAAACTATCGCCACCGCAGCCAAGGCAATAAGCTTAGGTACGAACGCCATGTCTACCGCATCCGAGCCTACTGTTCCAAGAGCGTCTATGTCAAACAGTCCTACAAGCGAAACACGGTTGAACATTCCAAGCTCCTCTACGCCTATTCCGACACTCACCATATTTTCCGAGCCGAACATACCGAGCAGCGAGCAGATGAAAAACCATACGTTCAATCCGCCGCCTAATGCAAGGGCGTATTTGCTCAGATTGAAGATGCAGCTTGCGAGGTAGCATATGCTTGCCATCGCCTCTGTCAGCAGGTAAAGCCCGCAATAGAGAGCCGCATACTTTGCCGCCTCGAATTCTCCGATAAACGCATAGCTTGCCGCAAGCTTCGTAAGGAAGCCGAAGCCTACCATGATAAGCGGCGTTACGACCATGTATATTGCCTGTGTGATGACAACGGCGCTGCGCTTTGTCGGGGTAGAGAGGATGTACGCCATCGAGCCTTTATCCACCTGATCTACGATAAGAGCGTTGCCCGCAAAGATAATGAACAGCAGAATAGGCAGCAGGCTCATGACGGTGAAGTACATCTGACTAAGCATAGCCGACGTATCCATTTCGCTCATGCTTTCTATAAGATCCGACGGCATTCCCATCATATCCAGCATATTTGTCATCATAGCCTCTATGTCGAGTTCCTCTCCCGAAAAGCAACCCTGAACCGAACCGAGGGCATAAACATACTCGAAGTTCAAAATATATGCGTCAAGGCCTATTTCTGACTGCGAAAGTGTGTCGGCAGCCTGCGCAAAGCCCTCACTGCTTAGATCGAGTTCATCCGACTGTGCCGACATCATCTCAAACACCGTATCATACTGTGTGCTGTCCTCTGCCTCGGAGAAATCCGCATAGCTAAGCTCCGTGCCTGCGATCTCGTTATAGGATGCCAATACATACAGATAGCTGTAAAAATCCGCCTGAGCATCGGTGTAATCCTCCGATTCTGAAGATGTGCCGATAAGGTTTCCCGCAAAGGTTGTTACCACCGTCATCAAGCATAATACAATCGTGCAGGCGATAGCCAGCACCTTGTTTGCGCTAATGCTCTGCTTCATCAGCGGCAGCGAAAAGAATTTTGCTGTTTTCATAATTTATTGCCGAGCCTCCTCTTGAAGTATATTCATAAAATATTGCTGAAGGTCAGGGTGAGCTTCCGAAAGGGAAACAACCTTTAGCCCCTCCATCGCCCTAAAGGCGGAATCAACATCCTTTGCCAATGCATCAAACTGCACCCTCGAACCCTCTATGCTGCAGCCTGAATGTCTGTCACAGAACGTCTTTGCGGAAATTTCGTCCGAAAACTCCACATGGAATGTACGAACCGAGCTATGACGAAATTCCGAAAGATTAAGCACGCTTTGTATTTTGCCTGCGTTAATAATCGCAACCCTGTCGCAGACATCCTCGATTTCTTCAAATATATGGCTCGACATGAATATTGTCCTGCCCTTGGCTTTTTCCTCTCGGATTAAATCAAGAAAGGTTTCCCGCATTAGCGGATCAAGACCCGTTGTCGGCTCGTCAAGAATCAATATATCCCTATCTCCCATTAACGCCGCAACAATTGCCGTTTTCTGCTTCATTCCCTTGCTCATGCGTTTAAGCACTGCCGAGGGGTCAAGCCCCAGAACGTCGATAAGGCGGTTCATGTAGGTGAAATCATTTATCCCGAGGAACTGCGCCTGAACCTTGAAAAAGTCCGTGCCTGTTTTGAGGTCGGGAAAAGCGATTTCGCCGGGAATATAGCTCACTGTCTTCATTACCTCGGGAGCATTTTTCCACGGATCAAGCCCATTAACGCTTACTTTTCCGCTGTCCGCCTTGAGGAATCCCATCATATGCCTTATGGTAGTTGTCTTTCCTGAACCGTTTGTGCCGAGGTATCCGAATACCTCGCCCTCTTGAATATCAAGCGAAATGTCAAAAACGCCTCGTCCATGACCGTAGTCCTTTGTCAGATGCTCAACGGAAATGATAGAATCGCTCATTTCTTCACCCCCTCAAAATGATGCCCCGTGTTGTAGAAGCCCATGAAGTAGTCCTCAAGCGTAAAGGGTATTTCTACGAAATCCGCTATCTGAAAGCTCTTCAGGCTCTCCACCAATTCTCCGACACTGTCGGCGGGAATCTGAACACGGGCACGCAGCTTTTTCTCGTTCTTCGAGGTGAAGGTAAACGGTTTGCTTACAAACGCCGAATAGGACTCCATATCCGAAAAAGCTACACGATAAATTCTGTCATGCTTCTTTTTCAGCTCGTCGGATTGGAACTCAGACACGATTTTCCCGTCACGTATAATTGCAATGATGTCGCAGGCAGCGTCCACCTCATGGAAAATATGCGACGACAGGAAGATGGTTTTTCCCCGCTTTTTTTCCTCACGAATAAATTCGATGAAGGTTTCCTGCATTACGGGGTCAAGACCCGATGTAGGTTCATCCAGAATCAGAATATCTGGGTCGTGCATAAATGCGGTGACAACAGCGAGCTTTCTCTTTACGCCAAGGCTCATCTGCTTTATGCTTATGTTTGGGTCAAGCTCAAACCTATCCAGAAGCGTCTGAAGGTAAGTCTTATCCTTTGCCTTGCGCATTTGTCCCATCATGTTAAGAAAGGCTGTTCCCGAAAGACCGGCGGGGAGCGTTACCTCGCCCGGAAGATAACCTACGGTATTTTGGAGCAGTGCACTGTTCTCCCAGCTATCCATGTCCATGATTGATGTTTTGCCCTTTTGGGGCTTGGAAAATCCCATAAGATGACGAATGGTGGTGGTTTTTCCCGCACCGTTAGGCCCGAGAAAGCCATAGCACACACCCTTGTCTGCTTTGATGCTGACATCGAATACGCCACGGCCGTGACCGTAATCCTTTGTCAGATGCTCGATAGAGATTACAGACATCTCAAAATTCCTCCTTGACATTATCCAACAACTTGTTGTATAATATATTATACTATCACGTTACACAATTATCAACCATCAATTTTTTAAGGATTGTCGGATGATTTATGGAGGGATGACAAAATGAAAAAGCAGCCGGAAATTACAGAGAAAACACGTCAGAGGTTTATAGACGCCTTTTGGTCGCTTATTAAGGAAAAGCCGATCGCAAAGATTGCCGTAAGTGAGCTTACAAGGCGGGCAGGGTATAACCGAAGCACATTCTACGAATACTTTCTCGATACCTACGACCTTCTGGCGTATGCTGAACAAAAGCTTCTCGACGAAATCAAGGAAACAATCCTTCAGGCATCGCCCGAAAGCAAGTCGCTTGAGGAGCTGTTTTCGATAATATTTGCGGCAATAAACGAGAAGATATACCTTCTAATGGGGCCCAACGGCGATTCCGCCTTTTTGCCGAAGATAAGGTCTGAGCTGATTCCTTTTATTGAGCCGTATATTCCCATACCAAATAATGTCCCTAACTTTGATTACATCGCTTCCTTTGCAAATTCCGCAATGTTTGGCTTGCTCCAGCATTGGAATGCAAAGGGCAAGGATTTGAGCACGGCGGAGATAAGCGTTTTGATACATGATCTTGTGTTGCATGGCTTGATGAGCTGTATTTCAAACGAACCTGCAAACGAGGAAATTTGCCCCTGAATAGTTGCCTTAGGGATTACGATCGGGGAGTCTTGCTTACACTATGAGCCTTTATATTAGCGTGAACCTGTTTTTCTCGAATTTTATCAATCCCTCGTCCCTCATCTTGCAAAGCTCGTTGGACATTGCGCTTCGGTCAACCGAAAGATAATCTGCAAGCTGCTGTCGGTTGAACGGGATGGTAAATGTCGTTCCGGTCTGACGCTTAGCCTCCTGCGAAAGGTAAGACATAAGCTTCTCCCGTGTTGTGCGCTTTGACATATGCTCAAGCTTCTGCACAAGACGCCTGTTCTTGTCCGATATAGAAAAGAAAAGATTCTGTATAACCGTGCTATGAAACCTGCAAGCCGACGGGCAGGCTGTAATTATTCTTTCGGCGTTGATGAAAATAACTGCGGCATCCTCTGCGGCAACCACATCGTTCGCCATTGCTCCACTGTCGGGCGCAAGATAAGCCTCGCCGAAAATCTCGCCTGCACCGATGGTGCTTATGATATTGCTGTTGCCCCAATAATCGTCCTGCCGGATGTGAATCCGTCCCTCGGTCAGGATGGCAATGTCGGATATACGCTCCCCCTGTCGGAAGATGTATTCGCCCTTTGTGAAGGCCTTGAGCGATGCGCCCATACAGTCAAGCATGGATGCAATTTCTTCTTCGCCTATTCCGCTGAACAGCTGTGTATGTTTGAGGACAGGAAAATATTTTTTCATGCAATTCTCCTTATTCGTTGTAAAAACAACAGACTTGTTGCTTTTATTGTACTATAATATGCACAGAAAGTCAACCTATTGATTTTCCGAACACAATGCTTTCAATATCGAAGGGAGTTATATCATGATAAGAAAGATAATCAAAATCAATGAGGACAGGTGTAATGGCTGCGGTGCGTGCGCTGCCGCCTGCCACGAGGGAGCGATTGAGATGATTGACGGAAAGGCAAGGCTTGTTCGTGAGGATTATTGTGACGGTCTTGGGGATTGCCTGCCCGCTTGCCCAACGGATGCGATTTCGTTCGAGGAGCGTGAAGTGCCCGCCTACAACGAGGCAGCCGTGCTTGCCGCAAAGCAAAAGGACTCGGCGCACAGCTGCCCCGGCAAAAGGTCGAGAGCCATCCAGCGCAGAACGCCCGAAGGCTCTTCGGCGGAAATCAGCCGCAGCATTGAAAGCCGACTTTCCCAATGGCCCGTGCAGATAAAGCTTGTTCCGACAAACGCTCCGTACTTTGACGGTGCGGATATTCTCGTTGCGGCGGATTGCACAGCCTATGCCTACGGAGATTTTCACCGTGATTTTATCAAAAACAGAATAACGCTCATCGGCTGCCCGAAGCTTGACGACATAGATTATTCCGAGAAGCTCTGTGATATTATTTCAGGCAATGAAATCAAAAGCGTTACTGTTGTTCGCATGGAGGTTCCGTGCTGCGGCGGTATCAAAAACGCTGTAAAGAAGGCTCTGCAGTTAAGCGGCAAGATAATCCCGTGGCAGGTAGTAACTATATCTGTCGATGGTAATATTATTGAGTAAAGCCGCATTATTCATGCACAGTAAGACACAAGGAAAGCGGAGCGCATCCGCCGCCTGCTTTGAGTCAACTTGATTTTTTTAAGGCAATTTCATAGCACAAAAAAAGCGCACCGTCTGCGGCGAAAACCGCACAACGATGCGCTTTATGGTGATCCATCCGGGATTCGAACCCGGGACACCTTGATTAAAAGTCAAGTGCTCTACCGCCTGAGCTAATGAATCAAAATCGTGCTGTCCAAAATCAACAACAGTAATATTATATCAGAACGAATCTGTTTTGTCAATAGCTTTATATAGTTTTTTCGTGTATTTTTTTTCGCCTCCGACAGCTATCACAAGCCCGTCGAAGCTTGCCATATTTCAAGCTACACTAACAGCAGCTCTGCTTGGATTTCCGAAAATGTTATTGTCATTTTGTACAAAAAAAACTCTGTTATTCAAGCCGTTGTGATAAAAAACACGGTTTTTTTTCAAGCGTCTTGTGAAGAGAGGAAAAAAGTTGTATAATACTGTACGATTGAGAAAAACAAAAATGGGCTTTTGCTCGTATGGAAAAAGGAAAGTGAAACAATTGATTAGAAACGATTTAAGGAATATCGCAATTATCGCACACGTTGACCACGGCAAGACGACACTGGTTGACGAAATGCTCAAGCAGGGCGGCGCATTTCGGGAAAATCAGGTTGTAAACGACAGGGTCATGGACAGCAACGACCTCGAACGAGAGCGTGGAATTACGATTCTTGCAAAAAACACCTCGTGTATGTATAACGGCGTAAAGATAAATATCGTAGATACCCCCGGTCATGCGGATTTCTCCGGTGAGGTTGAGCGTATCCTCAAGATGGTGAACGGCGTGCTTTTGCTTGTGGATTCCTTTGAGGGGACAATGCCTCAGACCCGCTTCGTGCTTCAAAAGGCTCTTGAGCTTGGGCATAAGATTATTGTGGTGGTAAACAAGACCGACCGCCCCGATGCCCGCAATCACGAGGTAGTGGACGAGGTTCTTGAGCTTCTTCTTGACCTTGACGCAACAGAAGAGCAGCTTGACAGCCCCGTTGTATTCTGCTCCGGAAGGCTGGGATTTTCCTCCTACAATCCCGATGAAATGGGCAGCGACTTCAAGCCGCTGTTCGAGAAGATTATCGAGCATATCGACCCTCCGCAGGGCGATGAGGAGGGAAGTCTGCAGGTTCTTGTTTCCTCCATCGACTATAACGAGTATGTGGGCAGAATTGCTATCGGACGCATTGAGCGTGGCGTAATCAGGCAGAACCAAGAGGTATCCGTCTGTGACTACCACAATACGACCGTTCCCTTTAAGTCTAAAATAGTTTCCCTTTATACCTTTGAGGGCTTGAACAAGGTTCCCGTTGAGCAGGCAACAGTAGGCGATATCGTATGCTTCTCAGGCATTGAGGGCGTTACGATAGGTCAGACAATATGCGATGTGAATAATCCCGAGCCGCTGCCCTTTGTTAAAATATCCGAGCCTACCGTTGAGATGACGTTTTCCGTAAATTCCTCCCCCTTTGCGGGCAGGGAGGGCAAGTTCGTGACGTCACGCCAGATAAGGGAACGCCTTATGCGTGAAACGCTCAAGGATGTGTCGCTTCGTGTAACCGAAAGCGATGCTCTTGACGCTTATAACGTTGCGGGACGAGGAGAAATGCACCTGTCTATTCTTATAGAAACAATGCGCCGTGAGGGGTACGAGCTTTCCGTAAGCACTCCGAGGGTATTGTTCAAGGAGATTGACGGCGTCAAGTGCGAGCCTGTAGAGCGTCTTGTTATCGATGTTCCCGAAACGTCTGTCGGCTCTGTGATGGAAAAGATGGGTCAGCGCAAGGGCGAGCTTGTTTCCATGCACCCCGTGGGAAGCCGAACAAGACTTGAATACCTTATCCCCTCGAGAGGACTTTTCGGCTACAGAAGCGAGTTCCTTACCGACACGAAAGGTGAGGGCGTTATGAATTCCGTGTTTGACAGCTATAAGCCGTACTTCGGCGATATTCCGAGAAGAACGGTAGGCTCTCTTGTTGCATGGGAAACGGGAGCTGCCGTGACCTACGGCTTGTTTAATGCGCAGGAACGAGGCACGCTGTTTATCCCCGCAGGCACTCCTGTTTACGAGGGCATGATTGTCGGCGTTTCGCCCAAGGCGGGCGATATTGTCGTCAATGTCTGCAAGAAAAAGCACCTCACCAACACCCGTGCAAGCGGCTCTGATGATGCACTTCGCCTTATCCCGCACAAGCAGATGAGTCTTGAGGAAAGCCTTGAATTTATTCAGGACGATGAGCTTGTCGAGGTAACTCCTAAGAGCATTCGCATAAGAAAGGTTATTCTTGAACGTGATCTCCGTCTTAAAGCGGAAGCCAAGGCAAAGAAGTAAACCGCCCGAAATGTCCGATATTTCGGCGAATTGACAGCCGTTTCTGCGGCTGCTCTTAATGTGGCATCGCTAAAGTACGGTCTTTATGCGGTGCTGCCATTAAAAGTCCGACTGTTGGCGTCGGGCTTTTTGACGATTTGCGGCAATATCCGCTGCGGTCGCCGCAAAAGGGGAGTGTTTCAACATATGGTTAAGGATATGACAAAGGGCAGCGTTGCTCCTATTCTTCTGAAATTTTCGATACCGCTGCTTATAAGCGTTGTTTTCCAGCAGATGTACAGCATTGCCGACAGCGTTATTGCGGGACAGTTTATAAACAAGGACGCTCTCGCTGCGATAGGCGCATCCTACCCGATAACGATGATTTTTCTCGCCATAGGAACAGGCATGAACATAGGCTGCTCGGTGGTTATCTCAACGCTTTTTGGAGCTAAAAATTACAGCGGTCTGAAAACCGCTGTGTTCACATCTTTGATTTCCACGTTTTCTCTTGCGGTAGTGCTTACGGCTGTGGGATATTTCACGAGCGGTATTTTTCTTAAGCTTCTCGGCACGGATTCGCTGGTTTTCGATGATGCGCAGAATTACCTCAATATATATGTTTTCGGTCTGGTATTCCTTTTTATTTACAATATCTGCACCGGCATTTTCACTGCCTTGGGCGACAGCAGCACGCCGCTTTATCTCCTTATAGGCTCGTCCCTCGGAAATATAGCGATGGATCTGCTTTTTGTGGCAGTGCTTAAGATGGGCGTTCCGGGAACGGCTTGGGCTACCTTCATATGTCAGGGAGTTTGCGCCGTGCTTGCTTTCGTGCTTTTGCTCAGAAGAGTATTGAAGATAAAGAGCGATGGGTTTAGGCTCTTTGAATGGCATATGTTGGGAAAAATTGCTGCGCTTTCTGTTCCGAGTATACTCCAGCAGAGCTTCGTATCTGTCGGAAACCTGTTCATTCAAAGCCTTGTCAATTCCTGCGGCGTTGACGTCATGGCGGGCTATTCCTCGGCGATAAAGCTTAACACCTTCGCCGTTACGAGCTTCGCCACCGTAGGCAACTCCGTTTCGAGCTTTACCGCACAGAACACCGGAGCAGGGGAGTACGGCAGGGTGCGCAAGGGCTTTAAGATCGGTGCGTTTCTTGCGTTAGGAATTGCCGTTATATTTTCGCTGTGCTTTGTTATTTTCTCGGGCGGACTCATTTCTATTTTCATGGACAGCGGTGACGCAAACAACGCCGCCGCAGCGCAGGCAGGACAGCAGTTCCTGCAAATCGTTGCACCCTTTTATCTCGTCGTATCGCTTAAGCTTACCGCCGATGGAATATTGCGCGGGGCAGGGAATATGCGTGCATTTATGGTAACCACCTTCAGCGACCTTATCCTGCGTGTTATGTTTGCGTTTATACTAAAGCCCATTTTCGGTGCGCAGGGCATCTGGCTGTCGTGGCCCGTTGGCTGGACAATTGCGATGGTGATATCGCTTGCGCTGTATGCGGCGCACTCAAGGAAAATCAAAGGGCTTGAAGCGAAAAAGGATGTTACATGACTGAAATAACCGTATCAAAAAACGACGCCGGACAGCGTGCTGACCGTTTTCTTTCAAAGGCGTATCCTAATCTTACGCCCACCTTGGTGTGCAAGCTTATGCGCAAAAAGCGTATTAAGCTCAACGGTGCAAAGGCTGAGCCGAATGCAAGGCTATGCGAGGGCGACGTTTTTCGCTTTTATCTGAGTGACGAGCTGCTCTCAAGAGAAACGGCGAGGCGCTTAGACGATTTCCGCACGGCGGATTCGGAGCTTGACATCGTCTATGAAGATGATAATATCCTCCTAGTGAACAAGCCTGTAGGCTTGGTGGTTCACGAGGATAACGATAATACCTCCGATACGCTCATAAACCGTATACTGTGCTATCTTTGGAAAAAGGGCGAATATCTCCCCGAAAAGGAGAACAGCTTTGTTCCTGCGCTGTGCAATCGCATTGACCGCAACACCTGCGGAATCGTGATTGCGGCAAAGAACGCCGAGAGTCTTCGGGTGCTGAATCAGAAGATACGCGACAGGGAGCTTGTTAAGCTTTATCTGTGCGTTGTAAGTGGCACACCATCGCCCGCCGAGGCGACGCTCACCGCCTATTTGAAAAAGATCTCCGACGAAAACCGTGTCGTTATTTCTGACAGCATGATTCAGGGCGGGCTTACCGCTAAGACAAAATACCGTGTTCTTGAAACCGTCGGCGGTCTTTCTCTTGTGGAGGTTGACCTGATAACGGGCAGAACTCACCAAATACGTGCGCATTTCGCACATATCGGGCATCCGCTGCTCGGCGACGGGAAATACGGAAGCAACCGCCTTAATAAACAGTTCGGCTTCAAATATCAGGCGCTTTGCTCGTACAAGCTTATATTCAGGTTCACAACCGATGCGGGCTGCCTTGAATATCTGAACGGTAAAGCCTTCACTGTTGGCAGCATAGACGAGCTTTGGTTTGTAAGGCTTTTCCGTCGACAGTGACGCTTACGCTTTGATGGCACTGTTTTAGAAGCTTATTCTTGTTAAAAATGCACAAAAAACTTTAACAAAAATTTCTATTATTTTATTATTATTTTTTTAACAAAGACCTTGATAAAAGATTTGTTTTCCTGTATAATATTATTTGATAGAATATATCATGCATCGTCCTATTATGCGGTGCAAAAATTCAATAACTTTCAGGAGGAAAAATCCAATGGCAGTTAAAGTTGCAATCAATGGCTTCGGTCGTATCGGACGCCTTGCGTTCAGACAGATGTTCGGTGCAGAAGGTTATGACGTTGTGGCAATCAACGATCTTACAAAGCCCTCAATGCTCGCTCAGCTTTTGAAGTATGACACGGCTCAGGGCGGTTATTGCGGAAAAATCGGCGAGGGTCTTCACACCGTTTCCGCTGATGACGAGGCAAACACAATTACGGTTGACGGCAAGACTCTTAAAATCTATGCAGAGAAGGACGCTAAGGATCTGCCTTGGGGCGAGATTGGCGTAGACGTTGTTCTCGAATGCACAGGCTTCTACTGCTCCAAGGACAAGTCTATGGCGCACATCAATGCCGGCGCAAAGAAGGTCGTTATCTCCGCTCCTGCGGGCAATGACCTTAAGACAATCGTATTCTCCGTAAACGAGAACACTTTGACAAAGGATGACCAGATTATCTCTGCTGCATCCTGCACGACAAACTGCCTTGCTCCTATGGCTAAGGCTCTTAACGATTACGCTCCCATCCAGTCCGGTATCATGAGCACAATCCACGCTTACACAGGCGACCAGATGATTCTTGACGGTCCTCACAGAAAGGGTGACCTCAGAAGAGCAAGAGCGGGTGCTGCGAACATCGTTCCTAACTCCACTGGTGCCGCTAAGGCAATCGGTCTTGTTATCCCTGAGCTTAACGGCAAGCTTATCGGCTCTGCACAGCGTGTTCCTGTTCCCACAGGTTCTACGACCATCCTTACCGCTGTTGTTAAGGGCAGCGATGTTACCAAGGAAGGCATTAATGCCGCTATGAAGGCTGCTTCTTCCGCTTCCTTCGGCTACAACGAGGATCAGATTGTTTCTTCCGATGTTATCGGTATGAGATATGGTTCTCTGTTTGATGCAACTCAGACAATGGTTGCTAAGATTGCTGACGACCTCTATGAGGTACAGGTAGTTTCTTGGTACGACAACGAGAACTCCTACACATCCCAGATGGTAAGAACAATCAAGTATTTCGCTGAGCTGTAATTCAATACGGTTCATAATTGGAAAGCATCCCTTGGGAAATCGAGGGGTGCTTTTTGTAGCTTTAATGCTTAATCGGGTCTGCCACCAAAAGCAGTCCCGATTTTATTTGTAAATTTTCAGCACCTGACATCTCATTTATTACCATTGACAGAAATATATAAACGTGATATAATTTTAATAACGATTATCACTATGCTATTGGCAGGTATCTGCCGCAATATGAAAGGTTTATTTATGAAATTCTCTAAGCAAAGGGAGCTGATTCTTAATCAGGTAAAGCGCTTTCCTATTCATCCGACCGCAGACGAGGTCTATACCGCTTTGAAAAAGGATAACCCGAATCTTAGTCTTGGAACGGTATACCGCAATCTTAATCTTTTGTGCGAAACGGGAGAGCTGATGAAAATCCGTATTGCAGACGGAAAGGATCGCTTTGACGGAAGAACCGATAAGCATTATCACATGGTTTGCGATGACTGTGGAAGGGTGTATGATATAGAGCTTGATCTGTTGGACGGCATTGAGCAGAGGATATTATCATCGGACGGTCATGTGCTTACAAATGTGACGCTTAATCTAAATGGGATATGCTGCGGGTGCATGGCGCAGAGAAACTCCGAAAGCGGATAACGGCGGGGCAAATATACAATTTCATCGGGCGAAATTTTCTTGTGCAGCTTTACCTCAATTTTGTGAAACAATTCCCTTTAATATTTTTTTGAACAGCGAAAATAATAATACCGCAAAGACACTTCACACGCAGGCGGGATTCCGATAAACAAATTCGGCTAAGCTGTATCAGAAC
>X287_Common_Brushtail__coassemble_108_pt1 | contig 16394 bp, 12 predicted proteins | sample X287_Common_Brushtail__metabat2_high_PE_016 | metagenome-assembled genome bin X287_Common_Brushtail | reverse complement strand
GCATATGTGGGATGGCATCACTCGGGCAGGACCGCCGCAGCGGTGCGCTTTTTGGGCTTTTGCATATGGCGCACAACGCAGGAAATAGTGAAGTTTATTACGAAATAAATCACGCAGGCAAGCCCGCACAGCACGAATACATCCGAAACGTTCTGTGTCGTAAAGCCGGTATAGCGGGGGGAAATCTGAATAAGCTGGAACGTTCTTCCCATAAGCTCCGCAATCGCTATATTCGCAATATAGGAGGTGTCCTTGACGGTCGTTATGACCTGACTCAAAAGCGTGGGGACTATGTTCCTAAAGGTCTGCGGAAGGACGATGAAAATAAGCGTCTGTACGAAGTTAAAGCCTTGGGAATACGCCGCCTCGAACTGCCCGTTGGGGATAGAGTTCAGACCGCCTCGGATTATCTCGGCGATAACGGACGAGGTAAAAAGCACCAATGCCACGATAGCCTTGAACAGCACCGCCATCTCGGTTCTCGAAAGTCCGAAGAACTTCGTGAAATCCGCAGGGAACTCAACGGACGGGAAGAAAACCAGCCCAATAAACAGCCACAGCATAAGCGGGGTATTTCTGAAGACCTCGATATATGCGGTTGCAATATATCGGAAGATATTCAGCCATCCCTTTTTACAATAATTTCTTACAAGAGCCAGCACCGTACCGATAATTATACCCAGAACGACCGAGAAGAACGCAATGCCTATAGTAAAGCCGACGCCCTTGAGGATATACAGCAGCACACTGCCGTCGCTTATCATCTTAAGACTGCCCAGAAGCTCAGCCATTGCGCTCACCTCCCTGTGCGTTGATTATCATATCAAGCTCTTCATCCGTTACATCGTCCGCCTTTTTGCGAACGGTGACAACGGCAACATCCCTTTCCTTTAGCTTTTTCTCCCAATGGGATGCCAGCATCGAAAGCGGGAAGCAGATGACGAAGAAGATAACGCCGCCGATTATGTAGCCCTGCCCTGCCGCAGAGCCTGTCCCCTCGCCGACCGCAAACGCATTCGTTCGGGAAATAAGGTCAACCGCTCCGCCCGCAAGGAACATACAGGATGTGTTCTTGATAAGGTTCACGACCTGATTTACCATGGGAGGGAGTATTATTTTAATTGTCTGCGGAAGGATGATGTACGCCATGGTTGCAATCTGCCCGAAGCCCTGAGAATACGCCGCCTCGGACTGTCCCTTGGGTACGGACTGTATCCCCGTGCGGATTACCTCGGAGATATATGCGCCGTGGTAAATGCCAAGCGCAATTATTCCGCATAAAAGTGCGGAAAATCCCTTTACGCCCGCAAACGTAACGGCGTAAAACAAAAACAGCGCCTGAAGCATGACGGGCGTGTTCTGGACGATCTCGACATACACTCTTGCAATCGCACGCAGCGGCTTCTTGTGGCTTGTTGCCATAAGCCCAAGCACAATGCCTATCGTCATCGCAAGCGCAAGACCGAACAGTGCCATCAGAAGCGTTGAAATCGTGCCGTCAATAAAGGTCTGCCTGTGTGTCCAGACGAGCCTCCACTTCTCCGCATCAAACATAAAAATCTCCTTCCCCGCCCGAAAAAGCGCAGCCGACAGCGGCGACCCGCCATTGTCGGCTGCATCATTTTCCGTGCCCCTTGTTTATCTCGCCTTTATTGTCCAGAAGCAGCGCTCAGAGCCGCAATCAATCCAAGCCGTATTCGGTGATAAGCTCGTTTATTGTGCCGTCCTCAAGCCAGCTTACGATAAGCTCGTCAATCTGTGCGGAGAGAGCGGAATCCTTCTTTGTCGCAACGCCGTATTCCTGCGGAGAGAAGGTATCGGTGATGTAATCGCGGTCATCGCTCTTGTAGGTTGCGAGGATGGACTTATCAACGCAGAATGCGTCAATCGTGCCCGCAGTCATCGCATTGGAAATAGCGGGATAATCGCCGAACTGCTCAAAGGTTGTTCCCTGCTCGTTAAAGGAGGAAATATCGAAATCAGCGGAGCTCTCCGGCGGAACATAGTCCCCAAGCAGACCCTTTTCGGTCATTGCCGTTACCATAGCGTATGCGGAGGTAGAGCCTGTGGAAACGCCTATCTTCTTGCCTACAAGACCGCTAAGGTCGGTGATTTCGTCAGCCTTTTCAACCAGCACCGTTACGGCATCGGTGTAATATGCCGTGGAGAAATCCCAGCTCTTCTTTCTTTCATCGGTGATAGTGAATGTCGCAAGGACACAATCCAGATCCCCAGAATCGAGAAGCTCGGTTCTTGTTGCGGCGGTAACGGTCGTGAACTCGACCTCGTCATAGCCAAGGCTGTCCGCAATCATCTCGGCAAGCTCGATTTCAAGACCCTCGTACTCGCCTGAGAGGGGGTCCTTATAGCCGAAGCCGATAACGGCGTCCTTAACGCCTACCTTGAGTATGCCGCCCTGTGCGGAGGTGTCGTCGGAGGCGGAGGAATCCTCGGAGGAGGTGCTTGAGGAGCAGCCTGCCATGGAGAAGATCAATGCGCCCGCAGCAAGCGCTGCAAATAATTTCTTCATTTTCATAGTTGTTTGTCCTTTCTTTTTTAAGGCAATACCGCAGAGGAATTAACCAAAGACCGCTATGCGGTGCTGCCTTAGTTTTTATGTTGTGATTTATTTTGAGCAGTGCCGCACAGCTACTGCGAAGCGCCGCCCTGAATCCAAAAGTCTGTTGCCGCCCCGAATAAATTCAGCGTATAATCTTGCTTAGGAACGCCTTTGTGCGCTCGTTGGTGGGATTGGTGAAGAAATGCTCGGGAGTTCCCTCCTCGAGTATCCTGCCGCCGTCTACGAAAATAACCCTGTCCGCTACCTCACGGGCGAAGCCCATCTCGTGAGTTACCACCACCATGGTGAAATTCTTCTCATGGGAAAGCTCAATCATTACGTCAAGAACCTCCTGAACCATTTCGGGGTCAAGCGCAGATGTCGGCTCGTCAAAGAAGATAACCCTGTTCTGCATGGTAAGCGCACGGGCGATGGCAATACGCTGCTGCTGGCCGCCGGAAAGCGTCGTCGGATAGACGTGAGCCTTTTCCTCAAGCCCTACCCTTTTGAGATAGGTCATTGCGGTCTGCTCCGCCTCCTCCCTCGAAACCTTTTTCAGCTTCATCGGCGCAAGCGTCAGATTATCAAGCACGGTAAGGTGCGGATAGAGATTGAACTGCTGGAACACCATGGAGGAATGAACCTTGTTTATGAAGGCTCTGCGTTTCCTGCTCATGAGGTGATTATGTACATAGACCTTTCCCGAGGTCGGCTCTTCGAGATAGTTCATGCAGCGTATAAGCGTGCTTTTGCCCGAGCCGCTCGGTCCTATGATAACAAGCTTCTCGCCCTCCCTGACGTGAAGGTTAATCCCTTTAAGCACCTCAAGGTCGCCGAAGCTTTTATGCACATCTTCCAAACGTATCATCATTCTATCCTTTCCCATCAACAGCCGTTTCGTCTTTATGTAAGATTTATGTTATGCTTTAATCACAAATATATTATACTCGTTTTTTTGCAAGCTGTCAATCCCAAAAATGCAATTTCGACACATCAAAAATGTTTTTGCATAATTTTCTTGCAATATTGATATTATGAAGTGCATTCTCACACATTTTTTTGTGCATAATGCAAACAAAAACCGCCGCAGCAACCCGTTACGGGGAAAGCGGCGGCGGGGCAATTTCCGCAAAGAGAAGGCTCATTTTCCGCCCCCACTCCCTCCCGCAGGCTTCGGCAGGCGCACAGGCTCGAAGCTTCTTTTAAGCTCGTGCGCTATGGCGTTCATGCTTCGAGAGCCGTCTGCGGTGACTGCCTCGCAATGCTCTATGCCGTATTCGCTGCAAAGAAGCTCGGTCATATGCCGCTTACTTGCGTTCTTGTTGTAGATTTTTATGTAGCTGTACCCGGAGTAATCGGTGGAGGGATAGGTTATTATTTTGAGAGATGCCCCCGCTTCGCTTGCGATAAGGGCTTCATAGAGGGACGCAATCCTTTCCGCCCTATCCACTATCATAAGGTAAATCACCCTATCCTCGGGCTGAGGGCGGCGGTTGAGATAATTCCGATAGGGGGATTTCCTAAGGGATGAGAAAATCGCCCGCTCCGCCTCGTTTTCAAGGCTGTCATAATAAATCACAAGACTGTCGTCACACAATGCGTTCGTAAAGACGTTCATGCCCCTCGAAAGCACAATATCCCTTATTTTGCCGCAGGTTTCGCCCGATATGATATACGCCCTTACATAGCTGTTCTCACGGAAGTCGTACAGCGCAGCTCCGTTCATCACCACCACAGGCAGGTTAAGCTTCACATCCGACAAAATCCCCATCAGCGAGGCGGGTGTCCGCATTGTGACAAGCGTAAACCTCAGACCCTCGGAGAGCATACGGTTAAGCTCGATTTTAGAGAACGGGGTGAGCTGCTCGCTTATCGGGGAGAGCATATCGTCAAGCTCGGCGGCAAACAGCGTATCCCTTCTGTGCCTTCTCGGAAGCCGCACGGCGTTTACCGCCATGCCTATGGCAATGCCTATAAACGTATCGAGAACCCTGTTTAGGACGAACATATACGGATTCTCATCGGCGATATGGTTCACCGTAATCGACAGGAAAACCACGCAGGAGAAGTAGCTTGCGTTGCGGCGGTTAAGGAGAACGGTCGTATAAATCACGGGGATAATCATCAGCGCAACGATGAAATACCCCGCTGCCTGATCGTAGACCTTAAGGATATATATTTCAAGCACGATGGTTATCAGCCCATACGCCGCCCCGATAAGCGTGCCCACAGTCCTCTGGAGTGCCATGGTAAGCGTCTTGTCTATGAGCGGCTGTATACACCACAGCACCGCAAGCATTGAATAAAACGGTATGCCGCTTCTCCCCCGAAGCAGGAACACGCACCAGCACAGCAATACCCCCACCGCAGATTTTATTATGCGGTTGCCTATCGGGGGAATATTCACTCTCTTCATGCGCCCGCCCTCCTTTTTCTTGGCGATATTACACACGGCGTCTGTCCGAAGCCGATACCATTCAAACGCAGCTTTAATAAGCTGCCAAAATTGCTTCGCAATTTCGGCAAGCCGTCAGTGGGCAGGAGCTGCCTCCAAGGGGATTGCACCCCGCTGACGGCGAAGATGGAGCCCGCCGCTTAAGAGGCGGGGGATATCGGCAGACTTATTATACGACAAGGCGTTCATTTTGTCAAGCGTTTTTGCAAGATTTTATTTTTTATCCTGCAAAAATCCCGCCGCAGTCAAGGCAGGCGCAGGTGCGGCCAAGATAAGAATGCCCCTGCCTTTTTAGGGGCAGGGGCGGGTCGATTTTTTGCATAAAGCGCCGCAAGGGGAAGCTTTCGCGCCCTTAGCGTACGCCGTATTTATTTGTGATGGATATTGCTAAGTGTCAGAGAGCCGTGTCATCGGAAGATTCTGTCCCCGAAGAAGCCGAGGGCTTTTCGGAAGAATGAATGCGCTCGACAACCCTATCAACAATGTCATCCGTATTCAAAAGCCTTTCGGAAAATTGAATACGTTCGACAACTCTGTCAACAATGTCGTCCATATCCACACAATTCTTAACGCATTCGGAAAATTGAATACGTTCGACAACTCTGTCAACAATGTCGTCCATATCCACACAATTCTTAACGCATTCGGTTAAATCCACGTTGTTCGGGCTCGGTGCAGGATTTTCCTCAGCCGTTTCGCGGGTCACAGTGCCGTCAGGGCTATTCTGCCGCACACGGGTGAGATTAGCGGTAGAATACCACTCATCCGTCGGAAAGCCGTCGTCAAAAACTATGTTGTGCCGCTGTGGGCGAATGCCCTCGAACTCATCGGGGATATCGGGAAGATCCTCATACTCGACGGCATCCCTTGCGCCCATAACCGTCATATACGCCCTCTGTGCGACAAAGCGAAGCTGCGTATATTCGTTATCGGATGTAACAAAGGGGATTTCGTACAGCTCCCAGCCGTTGTATTTCTTAAGCGGCTTTATGTAGCTTCGATTAAGATTGAAGGAATAGCGATTCTCCCAATCATCGTTAAAGATGATGTCCAGACGGCACACCTCATCGGCGCAGTCATTCTCGCCGCCGTTGAGCCAAAAGGTAAACGTATGAAGCGTATTCTTCGGGAGAATGAGCGACTTCGTCATGATCTCCGTCCAATCATAGCCCCAGTTGCCGATAGTAAACGCCTCGGTAATAACGCCGTCAGGACCCTGCATAAAGCTTCTGTTTCCGACGTTTTTGGAGCAGCTTTTGTTGAAGCTCCACTCTCTTGCGTTAAAGTAAAGCTTGTTTATAGGCTGTGCGGTCGTAGTATTTATATTATTATCCATCTTAATGTCCTCCGTTAAATCAATCACATCGGACACGCCGTATTCAAGACGAATAGTATTGTCGTTCACGAAACGTGCCCGACCCTTTTTCACAAGTCCCGCCGCCCGTTTCGGGTAGGTAAGACCTGCCTTGGAACCGTCCGCCGATAGTACGGTGACGGTAAGCTTGCCTTCATTGGAGCCGTTTTTTGTCATGGGTGTCCTCCCCGTCCAACATCTGACGATACGCCGCTTTTTTGTTATGTGTGCGGTTCACCGTACTGATTATACCATATCTTATCACACTTGTCAAGTGTTTTGAGAAGAAAATTTTTTTGCGGCGGTCAGCCGTTATTCCATGCTTCGCATATCATCGGTGTCGAGGTAGTCCTCGATATATTGCTTTTTCAGAAGCTCACGGGGGATATAGTCGTTGTATTTGCCGCACACCTCGCAGCTTTCGGGTATGCTGAAGGTGTATTTGTCGCAGGGCGGCGTGCCGCTTTTAAGGCGGGTGAGTGCCTTGGAAAGCGCAGCCATTCCCTTATCGGTATGAACCTCGATGCATACGGGGATATAGCGCGAAAGCCATATATTCGCATCGAAGCCGCATTGGCGAAGGGCGTATTGAAGTGCCATCGCCGCCCTTGTCCCGACAAACGGGAATACCGCAAAAAGCGTATCCGCAAGCGGAAGGATTATATGCTCCCCGTCCGCTCCCGACGAAGCCCGCCGCCACATATCCCGTATGTCGCAGAGCCTTTTCTCCGCCGCCTCGTCAAGGAAGCCGTAGCTCTCGTCCGACCGCAGAACCTCAAGGATTTTTTTCATGACAGTCGTGTGGACGTACTCGTTCCCTACGTCCGTCCACATATTGGATGAAATGCCGTCAACATGCCTGACATAGATAAGGTGTCCGACCTTGTCCAGCTCGGTCACCTCCCACGCCTGCCCCGCAAGAGCAAAGCGGCTTTTCGGCGGAAACGGGCTTTGCACCGTGCCGATTTCCTCGGAATTGAAGCGAACGGAATATTCTATCGGTACGGTAAATACCGCCAGAAATTCGTAGCTGTTTATCGCCGCCTCGCCGTTCTCGCCGATGAGAAGAGCGCCGTCCTCGCCCCGCTCGAGGTGTCCGTTTTCGAGAAGATGCCGCAAAAGAAGAAGATAATCCTCCCTGCTTACATGAGAGAACACCGAAAGAGTCAGCACCTCACGGGCAAGCTCCTTGGGCTGGATCGCACCTTTGGACGCCATGACGGACATGGTCTGATGGTACAGAAGGCTATACGGCAGCTTCGGCAGGAACGTAGGCTCTATCCAACGCTCCCTTGTGTAAAGCAATATCATGGCAACGCACATCACGAAGTCCCAGTTGATTTCCTTATAAAAATCATCGGGCGGAAGGCTCATATCCCACCTGAACGCAAACCGCATCTCCGCCGTGCCGCCCCTTCTCCCCGTCCGTCCGAGCCGCTGAACCAGACCCGAAACGGTGAGCGGGCAGCCCGTCTGGACAATGCGCTCAAGAAATCCCAAATCAATGCCAAGCTCAAGCGTAACCGTAGCTCCCACACAGACGGGCATCTCGCCCGTTTTCATCTGCTTTTCTGCGAACTCACGAAGCGAGGAGGATATGTTCGCATGGTGGACAAGGTAGCTGTCGCTGCCGTGCGATTTCTCGGATATGCGCTTAAGATGGGCGATGTTTTCCTCGACCTCGCCCTTGCTGTTCGAGAAAAGTATGCAGCGTTTTCCGTGCGTGCTTTGGTAGAGGTAGCCGTAATAGCTTTCGAGAAGCACCGTGCTGTCGCTGTTCGGGATTTTCTCCTTTATCGGGAAGAACCTCACGGAAAGGCGGAGCTTTTTTCCCTTTTCCTTTACCTTTGGCGTAATGCAGCCACGGCCGCTTCCCATGCAGAGCCATTTCTGCGCATTGGTGCATTCCCCGAGCGTTGCGGACAGCCCTATTCTCCTCGGCACGAAGCCGATAAGCCGCTGAAGCCGCTCGAGAAGCGAGAGAAGCTGAAGCCCCCTGTCGTTGTCCATGAAATAATGAACCTCGTCGATGATGACATACCGCAAATCCGAGAACAGGCGGTAGGCGTTGGCACTGTTGCGCATGATAAGGCTTTCAAGGCTTTCGGGCGTGGTCTGCACTATGCCCTGCGGCGAGCGCACAAGGCGTCTTTTTGCGGAGGGAGATGCGTCCCCGTGCCACTTCGTGACGGGGATGTCCTGTTCGTCGAGAAGCTCCTGAAGCCGCTCGAACTGGTCATTTATAAGCGCCTTAAGCGGCGACACGTACAGTACTCCAACGCTTGCGGAGGGATTTTCCCAAAGCTGCGTCAAAACGGGCAGAAACGCAGCCTCCGTCTTGCCGCTTGCCGTTCCGCTCGAAAGAAGCAGATTCTCGTCCGTATCGAAAATCACCTCGGCGGCGGCAATCTGTATCTCATGAAGCTCCTCCCACCTGCTGCGGTAGATATAGTCCTGAATAAACGGCGCAAACCGATGAAAAACATCCTTCATATGCTACCCCGTCTTGCTTTAAAGCTCGAAATCCTCGAACCCGTCCGCCTCGTCGCTCTCGCCCTCGCTCTGTGAGAAGCTGAACTCGTCCTCGCCCATAAGCTGCAGCAAGGACTTATCAGGATTCTGCATGGCAATGTTCAGAAGCTCTATATAGTCACGTATCATCTCACGGGGAGTAATATTCGTCTGTGCGCCGACACGCCCAAATTCCGCCTTGATGAAGCAAATCCTATCCTCAAGGGTAATCCGACATTCATAATCATAAAGCCCCGCATGAATTTCCGCAAGCTTTTCCGTAAGCACCGTAAGCTCCTCGTAGGTCAGCGGCTTAAGCCGTATAATCGGCGCAAGCATATCGTTCACCTCATCGGTAGCGAAGCGTCCCCGCTCAAGCCTGCTGCGAAGCGCCTCATAGCTGAACACGCCGCGTCTTGTGTCCTCGATGCACTGCGGCGTGCCGCCCATTATTATGCCGAGGTGCGATGCCTTGCCCTGCATGACATCGTTGTACATCATGAGGATTTTCTCGTAATTATATTGGCGGGTGACGGAATGGGGGCTTTTCATGATATTGACAAGCTCGTCTATCATCACGACAAAGCCCTTATAGCCTGCGCTTACGAGGAATGCGGTGATAAGCTTGATATAGTCATACCAGTTGTCGTCCGTGATGATGACGTTCACGCCGAGATCCGCCTTCGCCTGAGTCTTCGTGGAATACTCCCCCCGAAGCCAGCGCACAGCCATGCTCTGCTTTTCCTCGTTCCCCTCGCGATAGGCACGGTAGTATGCGTTGATTACGGCGGCGAAATCGAAGCCGTGAACCATGTTCTCAAGCCCGCAGATTTTAGAATATATTTTCTTTTCCACCGCCGCATCGAAGAACGGATTCGAGGGCGGCGTTCCCTCCTCGATAATCTCGGTACGAACGCCGTTTATCCACCTTTCAAGCACGAGCGAAAGTGCGCCGCCGTCAGGCTTTGCCTTGACCGAAAAGCTCCGCATAAGCTCACGATAGGTTGCAAGCCCCTGTCCCTTAGACCCCATAAGGCGGCGTTCGGGGGAGAGATCGACATCCGCCGCCGCAAAGCCCCTGTCCATGACGTGCTGACGCATGGTCTGGAGCAGGAAGCTCTTTCCGCTGCCGTAGCGTCCGACAATAAAGCGGAAAAACGCCCCGCCCTCCTCGGCTACGCCCACATCGTGCAGCAGGGCGTTTATCTCCGCCGTCCTGCCCACGGCAATATACCCAAGGCCCACACGGGGGACAACGCCGCCCTTGAGCGCATTTATTATTCCCGATGCTATCCTTTTCGGCACTTGCATAACCGCCGCTCCTTTCAAAAGCCCCTGCGTGAAAAATCTATTATTTTATTATAGCATATATTATTTCTTTTTGCAATAGGTTCGATATCGAAATCCACGGGCACAAAGCTCCCCGACCGCCGCTGCAGTCGGGGAAAATTCGCATAATTTATGCGGGACAGCGTCACTTTTCCGTAGCGTCCATTATCGCCGCCATAAGATCGGGATACTGCCATGTGATGGTGTGGCGGTTAAGCAGACCGAAGGTTTCGCCGCCGACAAACGAGCCGTTGTCCCAAAGGAAGCACGGTATTCCAAGCTCGGTAAACGTGCTGAAATAATACTCCGCCCATGCTGCGCGGGCCTCCTCGTTATCCTTGTTCATCGCACCGCATTCGCCGATGATTACGGCGATTCCGTTGCTTATGAAGAGCCTGTCGAGAGCCTCGGCGAGGGTGTCTATGTCACGTGTGCAGTTCACACGCTCCGCAAGCCAGTTTGTAGAGCCGCCGACCTGAAGGGCAAAGGAATACGGGATGTAGGCGTGAACCGAAACAATAAGCCGCTCGGCAGGGTCATCGGGAAGGACAAGCGCCGCCATTGCCTCCTCGCCGGAATTTGCGCCATACGGGCAGACCATGAGGAAGCGCAGCTCGTTGTTTCCGCCTGTCGCCCTTACGGTGTCAACAAATACCTGATTAAGCTTGTTGACGACGGTGCGTCCCTCCTCGTTTCCGCCCGTCCATTCCTCGTCCGTTCCAACCCAACGAGGCTCGTTCATGCCCTCGAAAATAAGCCTTTCGTCATAGCCGCTGAAGTTTTCGGCTATCTGCGTCCAAGCCTTGGTCATAATCTCGGATGCAGCTTCAAAATTGTCCTCGTAGGGGTAGTTCCAGTCCTCGTGGTGCATATTAAGGATAACATACATTCCCGCATCATAGGCGTAGTTTACGACCTCGGTCACTCTTGCCATCCACTCTGCGTCGATGTTATAATCCTCGTCCATGTGCTTGCCCCATGTCGTCGGGATACGCACGGCGTTGAAGCCCGCATCCTTTACCGCAAGGATCATCTCCTCTGTCGTGGCGGGATTGCCCCAGCTTGTTTCGCTCGAAAGATTTGTGCCGCCCGTTGAATCAAGCGTATTCCCAAGGCACCAGCCGACCTTTATCCCCGCCGTAAACTCAAGCGGAGTAAGCTCGGCGTCTATCGTGTCGTTTTTTTCGTTGGCTTGTGACGTCATATCGGCTTCACCCGTGCTCTCCTCCGTAACGGTAAGCGACGCATCCTCCGACGCAGCCGTTCCGCCCGAACAGCCGACAAGCATCCCCACGCAGCAGACAGCCGCCATTGCCGCCGATAAAATTTTCTTGACATTCATCTGTGTTCTCCTTGATTTCACCCGCACAGCACATGGGCTTGCGTATTTCTTTAGCGAAGCCGACGTGTGCCGTATGCGTTTTTGCGGGAGCATTGTATTTTCGTGTCTATACAACACGACGCAGACAAGAATGCCTGCGCCGCTGTGAAATTGTGATGCTTCTAATAAGCCGTTATGCAAGTCTGTATTCGTCAACGGTCGCTTCTACGATAGGAGCGAACTCGCTGCTCTTCTGTGCCCACGACTCGCCGTCAAATGCGACAGAGGTAAGAACCTCAGCGTACTGTGTCCAGAAGTCGGAGTTGAAGCCGAAGGCATCCTCGGTTACGAACGAGAACTTGTCGGGATCGCACATTTCTCTCCAGAGGTCGTATTCCTGCTCGCCCCAGACGATCTGCCATCTGCGGCTGCCCTCGTACTTACCGCTTGTATAGTAGAGCGGCTCGGGATTTACGTGATCCTCACGTACCTGTGCGGAGATGTCCTCGTCGGTATCGTATACTCTGAAGCAGTTGATGAAGTCGATTGCGCCCTCGATATTCTTTGCGCCCTTGGGAACAAGGAATCCGTAGGTGTCGTATGCCTGATAATATGCATCAGCCTCGGTATCTCTCGGGAACGGAACAAATGCGAACTCGGAAACGGTATCGAAGATGTCGCTGTCAACGCCGGTGGGGTTCTGAAGCTGCTCGGTTGCGGCGGTGTAGGTCCACTCAGGCTCCATGCCGAGGAACAAAAGCTTGTCGCAGTTTACGGCGAAGGTCTGCGGAGAAACCCAGTCGCCAAGCTGCTTTGCGTACATAACGCCGTCACGATAGAGCGTTTCATAGAAATTCATTGCTCTGGTTACGTTAGCGTCGCTTATGTTGTTAAGGATAGTGCCGTCGGAATGGGTATCGATAAGGGTCGTTCCTGTTGTGGCGATAAGGGAGGTAAGGATGGTATCGGTAGCGAAGAAGCCCATGTTGTCCTCATCCCTGTTACAGAACTCGATCATCATGTTTCTCCATGCGTCCCATGTCCATTCGCCGTTCATGTACAGCTCATAAGGGTCGTCAAGTCCGTTCTCCTCGATGGTGGTCTTGGAATAATTGAGGGCGAAGGACGTCGTTATTCTGTGGGGGTAGTAGTAGTGCTTGCCCTGATAAGCATAGGACTCGATGATATCCGCCATATCCGCCCAAAGAGGCGTAGTATAGTCAATGTAGTCGTCCAGCGGTTCAAAAAGGTTCTTGGATACGTTGCCGGGATAGAGCATAGCGTCCTTGGTTACGATGTCGGGAGAGGAATCCGAGGAGATAAGCGTACCAAGCTTGTCATAATAAGCATCGCCCGATGCCGTGCTTATGTAGTCGATAGAGCCGCCGTACTGCTCGCCTTGGAAGATAAGACACTGCTCCGTGCCCTTCTGGTCGGCGGTTATATCGTAAAACCCGAGGTATACAATAGTTCCGGCATTGCCGCTCGGAGTATAGGAATCCGTGCCAACGGTCTGGATTTCCTTATCGGTAGCGGAAAGCTGGTCATCCTCGTCGATTGTGGTGGAAGCCTGTGTCGAGGTGGTTTGTGCGGCAACCGCACCGCCGTCACTGCTTGTGGGGGCAGTTTCTTCGTCACAGGCGGTAAGACCAAGCGCTATGACAGCAGCCATGCCGCAGGAAAAAATCTTCTTGAATGTGGACATACTTTGTTATTCCTCCTTAAGTAATAACCGTGATTATCGCTTTGACAGCAGTGTAAATTGTATTGCCCAAAATGCACAATTACAGCACTGCATAATAATATTATATTATCTCAATTTGCCAAAAACAATTGACTTTTTTCCCGATTTATATTATAATATTCCCAAAGGCAACGCCTTGCTAAAACGATTACATTTTTTAGCCTGTTTTTATCTTAATAAATGGCAGGCGGTTTAAGTAACCGGCAGAATCCGTCCAAGGAATATTTTTCGCAGGAAGGGTGGTGCGAATCGGATGGAAATAAACGATATGCCGCTAAGGTCAGATATGCAGGAGCTTGTACGGCACGGGAGCGACGAGTTCCCCATACAATACTACGTAAACAGGATAAGCCCCGCCGACAGCGACAGCATACCGCTGCATTGGCATCCCCGCCCCGAATTTTTCATGGTATACAAGGGGAGCGTGAGGGCTCGCCTCGATGCCGCCGAGGTCACCGTAAACAGCGGCGAGGGGCTTTTCATAAATGTGAACACGCTTCACAGCTATTCCAACCGCTCGCAGGATTTATGTATATGCCCCGACATCGTGTTTTCGGAGGGTCTTATTGCGCCGCTCGAAAGCGCAATATACAGCCGATATATTGCCCCCGTAATCCTCAACGACAAGATACCGTATATACATCTTCGCCCAGAAATATCGTGGCAGGGAGATATTCTCCGCCGCCTTGACAGGGTGTGCGCCCTTCTTCAGCGATACGGAGAGGCTTCTCCCTACGGCAGACCTGCCGCAGTCGAGTACCGCCTTGACGGCGAAAGCCCCGCCTTCGAGATGGAGGTTCAGCGGGATATGAGCGAGGTAATGCAGACGCTCTTCCTCCACAGGACGGAGTGCGAGCAGCGCAAGGCGATAAAGAACGAGCGTGCGCTCCAGATAAGAATGCAGAAAATGCTCGGCTTCATACACAGCAGCTATTCGCAGGAAATCTCGCTCAACGACATTGCAAGCTCCGCCAGCATAAGCAAAAGCGAGGCTTCACGCTGCTTTCAGAGCTATCTCGGAACATCGCCCGTAAGCTATCTTCTGAGCTATCGCATACAAAAGGCGATGGAGCTTCTGCGCTGCGGGGAGATGACTGTCGAGGCGATAAGCATGGAGTGCTGCTTCGGAAGCTCGGCGTATTTCTGTAAGATTTTCCGTGCCCGAACGGGCATGACGCCCAAGCAATACCGCATGGACGCACGAGGCTCCCTCCGATAAGCGGTAATAGCCGTTGACAAAACGCCATATAATGAGTTATAATTAAGGGACAGGACACAATTTTCATGCGGTGCTGCTTAGGGCTTAGAATAAATAGGAGGCTTACGGAAAATGGGAAAGTATTTCGGGACGGACGGTTTCCGAGGAGAAGCAAACAAGGGCTTGAATGTTGACCATGCGTATAAAATCGGGAGATTCGTGGGGTATTATTTCTCAAGGGAGCATCGCTGCTCGGTGGTTATCGGGAAGGATACCAGAAGAAGCTCGTATATGTTTGAGTATGCGCTTGTCGCAGGGCTTACCGCATCCGGTGCAGACGCTTCGCTTCTTCACGTAACCACAACGCCCAGCATTTCATATGTAACAAGAACGGACGAATTTGACTGCGGTATCATGATTTCCGCAAGCCATAATCCCTACAGCGACAACGGCATAAAGCTTTTCAACAGCAAGGGTGAGAAGCTTGAGGAAACGGTTATCGACGAGATAGAAAAATATCTTGACGGAGAGCTTACCGAAATCCCGCTGGCGCAGGGAGAGGACATCGGCTGCGCCCACGACTACGCCGCAGGCAGGAACCGCTACATAGGCTACCTTATCTCCCTTGCGGTGCATTCCTTCAAGGGAAAGCGGATAGGTCTTGACTGTGCCAACGGCTCGGCATTCTCCATCGCAAGGAGCGTTTTCGAGGCGCTCGGCGCAAAGACTTACGTAATAAACGACCGTCCCAACGGCTTTAACATCAACACGGGCTGCGGCTCTACCCATATAGACGGGCTGCGCCAGCTTGTCATTGACGAGCAGCTTGACGCAGGCTTCGCCTTTGACGGGGATGCGGACCGCTGCATTGCGGTGGACGAAAAGGGCGGAATTGTCGACGGGGACGGGATTCTGTATATCTACGGAAGCTACATGAAGGAGCGGGGAAGGCTGGAGAAAAACACCGTTGTAACCACCGTCATGTCCAACCTCGGCTTGTACAAGGCGTTTGACGAGCTTGGAATATCCTATTGCAAAACGGATGTCGGCGATAAGTACGTATACGAATGTATGTCGCATAACGGCTATATCCTCGGCGGAGAAAACTCCGGTCACGTTATCTTCAGCAAATACGCAAGCACAGGCGACGGCATCATCACCGCCTTAAAGCTTATGCAGGTTATGTGCGCAAAAAAAGCCACCCTGAGCGAGCTTATAAAGCCGATGACGATATACCCACAGGTTCTTAGGAACATAAGGGTGTTCGATAAGAACGCCGTCCTTAGTGACGAGGACGTTCTTGCGGCGATAAGGGCGACAGAGGATGTCCTCGCACAGGACGGGAGGGTGCTTGTCCGTCCGAGCGGCACAGAGCCGCTTCTGCGCATTATGGTCGAGGCAAAAACAAAGGAGCAGTGCTTAAGGCACATAGAGAATATAGAAAGCATTGTAAGAGCAAAGGGGCTTGCCGCTTCGGAATAAGCGGCTCTCCCAAGGGATGTATATCATGCAGGAAAACGGAGGGTGGTTTTTATGGAAACGAGATATAAGCTTGGCATTACAATTTGGTCAATTGCTCTTATGATATTTATTTCGGCGGCAATCTTGTTCGACGGAGAGCTGATTTGGGTGGGCATCGTTGTTTCGGCGATATTGCTGGCATACAATATCTTCCGTCTGGTTGCAGACTACCGTGACATGACGCACAACACCGACGGTCACAAATACCGCACCGTCCTTGCGCACGTATCGGGGCTTCCTATGGCGAAGGGCGAAAGGGTCACCGTGACATCCTTTCCCGACAGGCTTGAGTTCAGGGTCGGGGAAACGGTCTGCACGGTTTCCCGCTCACAGATTTCCGATATGCGCCTTCTCACCCGCTCCCAGACGGAGGAAAGACTCACCACCAATACGCTCGGGGC
>X287_Common_Brushtail__coassemble_106_pt1 | contig 16401 bp, 17 predicted proteins | sample X287_Common_Brushtail__metabat2_high_PE_016 | metagenome-assembled genome bin X287_Common_Brushtail | reverse complement strand
GCTCTCTTTTACGAACTTCAGCAAGAACGCCGTCCCTTGCGCATGAACGCTTGAACCGCTTCAGAGCGGTATCAAGAGATTCATTTTTGCCAAGACGAATTTCTGCCATCTATATTTCCCTCCCTTTGCCAATAGGCATAGGTTATCTACATTGAGAAGTAGTCATACCGACAGGGCACACCAACGCTCCCCCATAGGTATATAAGTTATTATATACCATGTATGCGATTTTGTCAAGTGGTTATCGAGAAAATTTTTACATAAATCTGCATTTCGTGATTTTCCCCAAATTCAAGCCGCATTTTTTGTGACGGGGTGGATTAGCTATAAATCAACATTTCGGTTACAAAATCCGCAAACTGCAATGTACCATCTAATTACAATGTTGCACGGGGCGATGAGACATCGCCCCCTACATTGTGCATGAATTTTATTCCGTTTATCGAAAACCGAAATGTTGAATCACGTAACATGTTTCCATGCCGCATGATAAATTTTATATCCCCCTTGTAGGGGACGATGCCCTCATCGTCCCGTAACACGATAATCCTAATCTACGTAACCGTCAAATCATCCGTGAATGCCCTTATGTGTAGGGGGCGATGCCCCGCCATCACATTGTGCGTTTAATCCACATCCCGTTTGACGGATTTCATGTTAAATTTTATGTGTATGGGCGATGCCGCACACATCGTGTGTGCGTCTTACAGCTACCCGCTACCCGCTAACAACCCACTCCGAAATATCCACGGGCGTGCCGTCCGCCCAGAGATGCTCAAGCTGGTAGAAATCCCTTGTTTCCTCCAGAAATACATGAACAATCACATCCACATAGTCCAGCACTATCCAGCTCCTGCTTTGAAGCCCCTCGACGCTCTTGGGCTGAACGCCCTTTTCGCCGAGCTGATACTCGACCTCGTCCGCAAGCGCCTTTACATGGGTGACGCTTGAGGCGGAGGCGATGACGAAATAATTCGCAAGAATCGTAAGGTCGCCCACCTTCAATGCCTTTATGTTCTCCGCCTTCTTGGAGTCAAGCGCCCTTACGGCAACCTCCAGCTCTTCTCTGTCTGTCATAATCTCTCCTTGTTCTTGTTGTATCGAAGGTAATAGTTATACGCCTCAAACGTGTATATCGGTATCTGTCCGCACTTTGCGCAGACGCTCTCGATCTGATAGATAAGCGCAACCGACATCGCCTTGTCTATGTCCTCAAAGCAGATTTTGCGGAATTTATCGACATCCTTGTAGCTTCTCTCCTTGGAAATCATATCGCCGAGATAGACTATCTTCTCCATAAGCGTCATCTTCGCACAGCCGACTGTGTGAAAGCGTATTGCGCCGATTATCTCCTCATCCGTTATTTTAAGCTTTTCCCGAACAAAATATCCGCCTGCGACGGCGTGCCAGAGCGCCCCTGTCGAGGTCTCGGCGGGGTCGGGCGACAAGCCGCTGTCGATGGCGTACCTTTTCTGGCGTTCGGGCAGGTCGTCCTTCATTATGTCATGGAGCATTCCTGCGAGATAGCACCGCTTTGCGTCCGCTCCGTAACGCTCCGCCAGCTCATAGCACGCCGCCGCCACGTTCATGCTGTGGACAAATCGCTTCTTGGACAGCCGCTCCTTAAGCAGCGCCTCGTACCTGTCAAATTCCTCGTATCTGCTCATATGATGAATATTACGCCTCCGAATACATACCGTTTTGTGAAATATACCGAGCGACATCCTCCGGCACAAGCTCCGAAATGTCCCTGCCGCCCGCTATTCCCTCACGTATCTGCGTAGAGCTTACGTCCACAACGCCCGTTGCGAGAACCCTTATCTTGCCCATCTCGTTTGCAAACTCCACCATATCCGCATAGCTGTCCCCGCCTCGTGCCACGGCGCACACCTTAACCTCGTTGAGGATAGCCTCGTACTTGAACCACTTATCGAACGAATACAGCATATCCCCGCCGATAAGAAGATAGAACTGCTCGTCGGGGAAACGCCTTTTAAGCTCCCGTATGGTGTTGATGGTAAAGCTTGTGCCGCCAAGGCTGCGCTCGATGTCGGAAACCTCCGCTCCCTCGATATGCCCGAAGGCAAGGCGGCACATCTCCATGCGCTGCTCAAACGGGGCGAGGGCGGTCGCCTTATGCGGCGACTCGAACGTAGGGATGACGATAAGCCGCCGAAGCTTAAGCTGCTTTACCGCCTCCTGCGCCAAATTTACGTGTCCGTTATGGACGGGGTTGAACGCCCCGCCGAATATCCCTGTCTTAATCAAGCTCAATCAACCTCTTTTTCGGGTCGCTGCTCCTGCGCCAAAGCACGAGCCTGCGCCCGATAACCTGAACCACGTCTGCGCCCAGAAGCCCCGAAATATGGTCGGCAGCCTCCCTTGCGGTAAGCTCGCAGCTCTCCTGAACCCCGACCTTGATAAGCTCACGGGCGTTAAGAACATCGTCAAGCTGCTTTATAAGCTCGTCCGTGCAGCCGTTTTTCCCCACGAAGAAAATCGTGTCATAGCTCTGCGCCAGCCCACGAAGCCTCGCTCTTTGTTTACTTGTAAGCATTAAGAAAATTTCTCCTTCAATATTTCCGCAAGCCTTCCGAACGCCTTTGCCCGATGGGAAATTTCATTCTTCTCCTGTGCGTCTATTGTCGCCATGCTTTCGTCCTCGTCAAGCATGAATATAGGGTCATAGCCGAAGCCGTTTTTACCGACCATCTCATCGCCTATGTACCCCTCAACCGTACCGTTTACGGAATACTCGTCATCCTCGGCGTAGATAAAATAAATCGAGCATACGAACCGCGCGTCACGAAGCGGTCTTGCAACCCCGTGCATTTCCTCGAGAACCTTGATGCAGCGCTCCTCGTCGGTCGCTCCCTCTCCGGCGTAGCGTGCGGAATAAACCCCCGGCGCACCGCCTAGGAAGTCTATCTCAAGCCCGCTGTCGTCCGCAATCGTGGGCAGCCCCGTCGCCTCGAAAACAGCCCTCGCCTTGATATGGGCGTTCTCCTCGAAGGTGTCGCCGTCCTCGATGATTTCCTCTGTAAAGCCTGCCTCACGCATTGACACGGCATCAAAGCCGTAGGGACGGAGAAGCTCCTTAAATTCACGGATTTTCCCCTCGTTGTTTGATGCGATGATTATCTGCTGTCGGACAGGCATGTTCACGGCAGGATTGTCGTCGCCCGATTTGTGATGATTTTTCATATTATTTCCTTTCGTTTCATTCAAACAGTGCTTCTACGTAATCTGCGGGGACAAACGGCTGTAAATCGTCGATTTTCTCGCCCACGCCCACAAGCTTTACGGGAATGCCCAGCTCGTTCTTTATAGGTATTATTATACCACCTTTTGCCGTCCCGTCAAGCTTTGTCAGAACAATTCCCGTAATTTCGGCACTTTCACTGAAAAGCTTGGCCTGATTGACAGCATTTTGTCCTGTTGTTGCGTCAAGCACAAGCAGCGTTTCCACCGAAGCGTCAGGCAGCTCTCTGGTGACAACCTTTGCGATTTTCTTAAGCTCCTCCATGAGGTTCTTCTTGTTATGAAGCCGCCCTGCGGTGTCGCAAAGCACAACGTCTGCGCCCCTCGCTCTTGCGGCGGAAATCGCATCGAACACCACCGCCGCAGGGTCGCTGCCCTCGGTGTGCTTTACTATCTCAACGCCCGCACGCTCCGTCCACACGTTAAGCTGGTCTATCGCCGCCGCACGGAACGTATCCGCCGCCGCCACTATCACACGCTTTCCGCTTCGCTTGAGGTTTGCGGCAAGCTTTCCGATGGTCGTGGTTTTTCCTGCGCCGTTTACGCCGATAACCATCACAACCGACGGCTTCGTATCAAGCCGCAGCCCGTTGTCCCCCGTAAGCATTTCCGAGATGATTTCCTTGAGAAGCCGCTTCACCTCTGACGGCTCGGTAACGCCTGTGCGCTTTACCTGCGCCCTTAGTCTGTCGCAGATTTCCATAGAGGTTTCTGCGCCTATGTCCGAGAGTATAAGCGTTTCCTCAAGCTCGTCAAAAAAGTCCTCGTCAATCCTCGTGAACGAATTTATAAGCAGCTCCAGTCTGCCCATAAAGCCGTCCTTCGTTTTCTTAAGCCCGCTTTTAAGCCTTGTGAAAAAGCCCTCGTGCTTTTCCTCCGCTTCGGGGACTTCTACTGCCGCTTCTATGGCTTCATCCGCTCCCGCCGCTTCGGGTATTTCCTCGTTAGAGGGCGTTGGCGTCGGCTGCTCCTGCTCTTCAGGGGTCAGCTGCTCCTGCCGCTCCTGCTCCTCATCCGTCTGCTTCGGTTTCTTGAATTTGTCAAAAAAGCTCATAAGCTCATATTACCTCCCGTTCACTTTAACTCCACCTCTAGATCATCCGTAAGCTCACGCCTTAAAAGCCTTGACACGCCCTTCTCCTGCATGAACACTCCGTACAGCACCTCGCAGCCCTCTATCGTGCCCCGCCTGTGGGTGATGACCATAAGCTGGGTATGGTTGCTGAACTGGTTGAGGTAGGATATGTATTTATCCACATTCACATCATCCAGCGCAGCGTCCACCTCGTCAAGCATACAAAACGGCGTAGGGCGGTGCATAAGTATCGCAAAGTATATCGTTATCGCAACCATCGTCTGCTCGCCGCCCGAAAGGGAGATAAGGTTCTTTATGACCTTCCCCGGCGGAGCGGCGTTTATCTCTATGCCCGAATTTAGGACATCCTCCGGATCGGTAAGCACAAGCTCCGCATGAGCGCCGTCCCCGAAAATCTGCACGAAAATCTCGCCGAAGTGGCGGTTGATTTCGTTGAAGCTATGGAGAAAGCGTGTCTTTATGTCTGCGGTGAGCTGCTCGATAAGGCGTTCAAGCTCACGCTTGGATTTTTCTATATCGCTTAGCTGTCCCGTCTGGAACTCGTATCGCTGCGACACCTCCTGATACTCGTCGATTGCCGCCATGTTGACGATGCCAAGCTCGTTTATCCGCTTGTTCAGCTCCGCAAGCTCGTTCTCCGCCGCCATCATATTTTCGGGAAGCGAGGTCTGCTCCGTCGCCTGCGACACGGTAAGACCGTAGCTGTCGAAAAGAAGCCCGACTATGCTGTCGTAGGATTTCTGCATTGCCGCACGTCGCTCCTCAAGCCTTGCCACCTCTCGGGAGAATTTCTCCTTATTGGTTATCGCCTCGTTTATGCTCTTATGAAGCTCGTTTATCCTCTGCTCAAGGGCGGCGGTCTGTGCGCTGAGTCGGGTGATTTCGCCGTTTCTTTCCTCCATCTCGCTGCTGAAGCCCTCGATTTCCTTCTTGGTGCGCTCGATGCTCTCTCGGATTTCCCTGTCGCTTTGATCAAGCTCCGCCATCGCCTGCTTATATCCGCCGCTGCTTTCGAGGGCAAGCCTGCGGTTGTTCTCGATATTTCGTATCTCTATTTTAAGAGCGTCTGCGTCCTTCATGGATGCCAGCTTATCGAGATTAAGCTGCTGGAGCTGCTGGGAAAGCTCCCTTATATGCTGCTCCGCCGCCTGTCTTCCGCTCTCCTGCGCCTCATGCTCACGCTCAAGCGCCGCTATCTGCTCCAGTGCCTGCGCCGACTCCTGCCTGCTGCTCTCGGCTGCGCTTCGCTGCTGCGCTATCTGCGAATCGAATCGCCCAAGGGTAAGCCTTGACGCCTCGCCCTGCTCGGACAGCTGCCCGATAAGGCTTTCGAGTCGGGAAAGCTCTGCGCTTATGCGTATTTCCTCCGCCTCAAGACCTCTTATCTCGTCCTGTATTCCCTCGGTTTCGATGGCGTACTTTGCGGCTTCGGACTGAAGCCGTGAAAACTCGTCCGTCTTTTCCTTGGATGAAATGCGCAATGCGGAAAGCTCCTTATAGAGCGAATCTATCTCCTGCTTTCGGGAGATAATGCCGCCCTTGCTTATCCTCGAGCCGCCCGTGAACGAGCCGCCCGCATTTACAAGCTGTCCATCTAGGGTTACAATGCGGAATTTGTAGCCGTATTTCTTTCCGATATGCGTAGCCGTTGCAATGTCGTCAACCACCGCCGTTGTACCAAGAAGGCTTCGGATTATCTCCTTATACTCGCTCCCGCATTCAACGAGGTCGCTTGCAATGCCCTCGAAGCCCTGCTCCCCCGAAAGACGAGGCTCGTTGAGGCTTCTTCCCCGCATGGATGTCAGCGGGTACATCGTCGCACGCCCCGCATCCGTTTCTTTAAGGAATCGGATACAGCGGTTCGCCGTTTCCTCGTTATCCACTATGATATTCTGCATAACGGGCTGAAGCACCGTTTCTATGGCGGCAACATACCGCTTGTCAACGGAGATAACGTCCGCCACTATCCCGTGTATTCCCGAAAGCCGCCCCTGCTCGTGGGCGGTTATTATCGCCCTTACGGAGCGGTGGTAGCCCTCCTTGCTCTTCTCGATGTCGCAAAGCACCTTATACCGCTGCTGCTTCTCGCCGAGCCTTGCGTTGACCTCGTCAAGGGCGGCTCTCGCCTCGTTCATGCGGCGCTTCTTCCCCTCGTAAAGACGCTCCGTTCCCGCAAGCCTGTTTTTGGCGGCGTCACGGCGTTCGGCGATGTCCTCGGCGGATTTTTTCGCTTGGGACAGCTCCTCGGCGTACTGCTCCGTCCTGCTCTCGCTGTCCTCTAGGTCCGCTAGGAACAGCCTTTTCTGCTCCTCGCTCTCTGCGGCGGAGCGCTCCGCCTGCGATGCGGCGATGTCCGCCTCGCTTTTCCTGCGGTACGCCTCGGCAAGCCTGCCCTCAACCTGAGAATACGCTGCGCCCTGCTCGCTGCTTTGGGCGGATATTTCGGAGAGCTGAGAATTGAGCTGTGAAATGCGGCGGTCGATTTCCTCCGCCTCGCCCTGCTTTTCGGCGATTTTTTCGTTGGTTTGCCGTATCTGCCCGTCAAAGTCTGCGCTGCTCTGCTGTGCGCTTTCAAGCTGCTCGGCAAGCTCACGCCGCCGCTGGTCGTTGTGCATAAGGTCGTTTTCCGCAACCTGTATAGCCGCCCGCTTTTCGGCAAGCTCATCGTTCGCCGCCTGTATCCCTGAGCGGATGCGCTCAAGCTGACCCTGTGCGGACATCCTCTCGTCGGAAAGGCGTTCGATTTCGTCCTGCGCCCGCTCGGCGTCACGGTCGTAATGCTCGCACTCTCCTCTGTTGAGGAGAAGGTCGTCATCCATCTTATGAAGCTGCTCCCGACGGTCGTTAAGCTTTGCGACGCTTACGGAAATCTCAAGCTCCTTCTTCTGCGCCATAAGCTCCGACGCCAGCACGGCCTTTTCGGACTGCTTCTTAAGAATCGGAAGACGCTCCTCGTCCATGCGGATAATATCCCGCTGGCGAAGGATATTCTCCTCTGCGGCGGCAAGCTGCTTTTCGGCGTCAGCCTTCTTGTGAAGGAAAAGCGACACTCCCGCCGCCTCCTCGAAGATTTCCCGCCGCTGTGTTCCTCGCGCGTTTACTATCTCTGCGACACGTCCCTGACCGATAATGGAATATCCGTCACGCCCAAGTCCCGTTCCCATAAGAAGCTCCTGAATATCCTTAAGGCGGGATTTCTCGCCGTTGATAAGATACTCGCTTTCGCCGGAGCGATAAAGCTTGCGTGAAATGACCACCTCGTCTGCGTCAACGCTCAGCGCCCTGTCGGTATTGTCCATCGTGAGGGCGACCTTCGCAAAGCCCATAGGCTTACGCTCCACCGTTCCGTGGAAGATAACGTCCTCCATCCTTTCCCCGCGGAGGGTCTTTGCGCCCTGCTCCCCCATGACCCAACGGAGCGCATCGCTTATATTGCTTTTCCCGTTGCCGTTGCTTCCGACAACGGCGGTGGTTTTGGTATCAAAATTCAATATCGTTTTGTCTGCGAACGACTTGAATCCCTGAATTTCCAGCGTCTTAAAAAACATCAAAAACCTCTCATCAGCGCACCTCAATATACGCCCCGTCCAGCGGCTTTATCCGAACGTCATAGCCCATGCCGCTTAAGGCGGCGATATTGCATCGCCTTTGTCCGACAGCCCGACTTATATTGCGGCGGTCGGTAAAAATAGTATATGAACCCCTTTGCCTTGTAATAAGCCTTTGCTTCATGTCGTCAAGGAAAATCCTGCTCTCTACGATTTCGCGGAAGGACGGGTGATAAACTCCCCCTATCATATCCCGCTCGACATCCCTGCTTGCGTGAAGCCCCATGCGGATAACGGAAATGCCGTTTTCGGCGAACATTTTAAGAAGCCCTGCGCACAGCTCCACCGTTTGGTCGAAGCCGAACGTCCTGTACTCGCCGCTTTGGAACAGCCCCGCCAGCCTCGTTCCCTTGAGGATAACGGTAGGGTACACCCTGACGGCTGCGGGAGCGATGGAAACGAACTCCCTCGCCGTGTGCATGACCGCCTGCTCGCTGTCCTTGTACAGTCCCGTCATCATCTGAAGCCCCAGCTCCATGCCGCTTTGCTTTATAAGAGCGGCTGCCCTTCTGACGTCATCGGCGGTGTGTCCCCTGTCGTTTGCGGAGAGAACCTCGTCGCTCATGCTCTGTGCGCCAAGCTCTACCGCCGTCATGCCATAGCCCTTGAGCAGCTGCGCTATCTCCTCGTCGATGCAATCGGGACGTGTGGAGCAGCGTATCCCGCTGTACACGGGGTATCGCTCCACCGCCTCCTGCGCTGCGGCAAGAAGCGAAAGCATATACTCCCTCGGAACAGCCGTAAAGCTTCCGCCGAAGAAGGCTATCTGCGCCGTCATCTCCTTGCGGGAGAGATTCACCGCCTGCTCCTTAAGAAGCAGTGCCACATCCTCTGCGCTCGGAGCGGCGGCCGTGCCCGAAATGCTGCGCTGGTCGCAGAAGCTGCACCTGTACGGGCAGCCGACATGAGGAATAAATATCGAAACGTTAGTCTGTTTCATAACCCATAAGGCTTATAGCCTCCCTTGCGGCGGCCTGCTCCGCCTCCTTCTTGCTCTGTCCCTCTCCGCTTCCGATTACCTGCCCGTTCATGAGGACATCGGCGCAGAAGGTTTTGCAATGGCTCTCCCCGCCGCCGTCCCTGACATCGTAGGAGATATGCTCCTCAGGATTTTGCTGGATGATTTCCTGCAATATCGTCTTATAATCGCCTAGCCTTACCTTACCGGATTTAAGCGCATCTATGGACGGAACGAACCCTAGGACGAATTTCTCCGCCTCCTCCATTCCCCCGTCAAGGAAAATTGCGGCGATAAGCGCCTCGAATGCGTCCGCAAGGATAGAACGCCTATCCCTGCCGCCCGTCATTTCCTCGCCCTTTCCGAGCAGGATATAGCTCCCGAGGTCAATCCTTTTCGCAAAGCTGTAAAGGGAGCTTTCGCACACAATGGACGCTCTGAGCTTCGTAAGCCCGCCCTCAGGCTCGGAGGTCATGTTCGTAAAGAGGTACTGCGACACCGTTATCTGAAGCACGGCGTCCCCCAGAAACTCAAGCCGCTCGTTGCTGCCCCTGTTCTTGCCGCCGGAAAAGCTCGAATGCGTCATGGCTCTCGTAAGGTATGCCGAATCCTTGAACCGATAGCCTATTTTCTGCTCAAGCTCGTGTAAATCCGCCATCTTAATCCTCTTCTCTTACTCCGAGTGCGGCGATTGCATCCGTCATTTCGGCGATTGCGTTGTTTTCCACAAACCTCCTCGCCTGCCTGAACGCTCCGAGGAACGCCGCCGCATCGCTGCTTCCGTGAGCCTTGAACACGGGCTTCGCCGTTCCGAGAAGCGGTGCGCCGCCTATGGTTTTATAGTCCATCTGCTTCATAAACTCGCCGAGCTGGCTCTTTACACAAAGTGCGCCGATTTTCGTTTTAAGGTTGGCATAGAACATTGATTTAAGCGCATCCTTCATTAGCACGCCCATGCCCTCGCAGGCCTTAAGGAAAACGTTCCCCGTAAAGCCGTCCGTTATGAGAACGTCAACCCCGCCCAGCGGCACCTCTCTGCCCTCGACATAGCCGATGAAGTTAATCGGGGTCTGCTCCAAAAGCTTCTTCGCCTCATGCTCAAGCTCCCTGCCCTTTTCGTCCTCCGTGCCGATGTTGAGGAGTCCGACTCTGGGCTTGCTTATGCCCATCGTCTTTTCCATGAAAATGCTTCCGAGAACGGCGAACTGCTGGAGCATTTCGGGGCGGCACTCCACGTTTGCGCCCCCGTCAAGCACGCAGTAACGCCCGCCGCCGCTGCACGGCATAAGCGGAACAAGGGCGGTTCTCTTTACGCCCTTAATGCGCTTTTCTATCATCGTCCCGCCGATAACTATCGCCGCCGTGCTGCCTGCGCTTATCGCTGCGTCAGCCTCGCCCCGTGCAAGCATATTGAACGCAACGCCCATGGACGTGCCCGCCTTGTCCTTGATTATGGAGCGGGGGTTATCCTCGGTGGTTATCACACCGTCGGCAGGGACAAGCTCTATCCCCTCCGCCGAAACGCCAAGCTCGCCCATGCGGCTTGTGAGAAGCCCGACATCGCCCGTAACGGCGACGTCTATCCCAAGCTCCCTTACCGCCAGAGCCGCGCCCTTAAGCACCTCGTTCGGGGCGTTGTCGCCGCCGAAGCCGTCTATTACTATCTTCATAAGTACCACCTTCCGTGTATGCCTTGTCATCGCTCCGATAGCGCCCTGTCAAAGTCCTCCAACGCCCGCCTTGCGTAGGCTGCGTATTTTTCCTGCTTGCCCTTTATTTTAACGCCGAGAGGCGGGAGTATCCCCATGCTGCTTCCCATGGGCTGGAAATTCGTCACGGAGGGGTCGCTTATATAAGCGGACAGTGCCCCCAGCATAGTCGTAGGCGGAAACGTCACGGGCGTTTTGCCCTGAAGCCTGTCCGCCAGCGCACGCCCTGCCGCAATGCCGCTTGCTGCGCTCTCGACATAGCCCTCGACACCCGTTATCTGCCCGCCGAAAAAAACGTTGTCCGAGCCTCTGAGCATGAAATGCCTGTCGAGAAGCCTTGGGCTGTCTATAAACGTGTTTCGGTGCATTACGCCGTACCGCACGAACTCGGCGTTTTCAAGCCCCGTAATAAGCGAAAACACCCTCTTCTGCTCGCCGAACTTAAGGTTGGTCTGAAAGCCGACAAGGTTGTACATCGTGCCCTCACGGTTTTCCTTGCGCAGCTGGACGGCGGCATAGGGCCGCTGCCCCGTTCGGGGGTCGGTAAGCCCCACGGGCTTCATGCAGCCGTACCGAACGCTGTCCTTACCCCGCTTTGCAAGCACCTCCACGGGCATACAGCCCTCGTAGACCCTCATGCCCGCCGACTCCTCCGCACGGTCAAAGCCGTGGAGCGGCGCACTCTCGGCGTGGATAAGCTCCTCATAAAAGCGGTCGTACTCCTCCCTGCTCATGGGGCAGTTGACGTAATCCGCCTCACCCTTGTCATAGCGTGTCTGGAAGAACGCCTTGGAGAAGTCAATGCTCTGCGCCGTTACTATCGGGGCGGCGGCGTCATAGAAGCTAAGCCCCTCGCCGCATACCCTGCGAAGGCTCTCCGCTAGGGCATCGGAGGTAAGCGGCCCCGTGCAGATGACCGCATTGCTTTGCGGAAGCTCGGTTACCTCGCCCTCGATTACAGTGATGTTGGGGTAGGATTTTACAATGCGTGTAACCTCGTTTGAAAACTCCTCTCGGTTTACCGCAAGCGCACCGCCTGCGGGAACGGCGGTTTTCTCCGCCGCCGCCACGATAACCGAGCCCAGCCTTCTCATTTCCTCCTTAAGCAGCCCGCAGGCGCTCTCCACCCTCATCGCCTTGAGCGAATTTGAGCAGACAAGCTCCGCAAAGCCGCCGTATTTATGCGCAGGGGAAAGCTTAGTCGGCTTCATCTCGCACAGCTCGACCTCGATGCCCCTTCTTGCAAGCTGAACCGCCGCCTCGCAGCCCGCAAGACCTGCGCCGATAACCTTAACCCTCATCGCCCTTATCCTTTGCGCCGTCAAGCGCACGCTCATAGCCGCAGCCGTCCGCCGCACAATAAATCCGCCCGAGCTTGCCCGCCTTCTTGAAAAGGCTTGCGCCGCACTGCGGACATTTCTCCTCTATCGGGAGATCCCATGTCATGAAGTTGCAGTCCTTATAATCCTCGCACCCGTAGAACGGCTTGCCCTTCTTGGACTTCTTTGCGAGCATTTTCTTGCCGCATTTCGGGCAGCTGCCCTTGGTTTCGGTGACAATCTTTTTGGTGAACTTGCATTCGGGGAATCCCGAGCAGCCGAGGAACTTCCCGTAAGGGCCTATCTTTATCACCATAGGCTTTCCGCATTCCTCGCAGATAATATCCGTAGGCTCGTCAGGCACCTTCACACGCTTTCCCTCCATGCTTTGCTCCGCCCTTTCGAGGGACTCCGCAAAGCCGCCGTAAAAGCTTCTCATCGTTTCGACCCAGTTCTTCTCGCCCTTTTCGATGTCGTCAAGGTCGTTTTCCATCTTTGCGGTAAACTTCACGTCAACAATGTTATTGAAATGCTCCTTAAGAAGCTGCGTTATGACCTCTCCCAAGGGCGTGGGGTGAAGCTGGTTTCCCGTCTCACGCTCGACATAATGCCTGTCAAGTATGGTGGAAATTGTCGGAGCATAGGTAGACGGTCTTCCTATCCCGTTCTCCTCGAGTGCCTTGATAAGCGACGCCTCGTTATAGCGTGCGGGCGGCTGAGTGAAATGCTGGTTGGCTAGGATTTCTTTAGGGGTCAGCCGCTCGCCCTTTTCAAGCGTCGGCAATGCGCCGCCCGCCTCGTCATCGCTCTCCTTCGTTTCCTCGTACAGCCTCGTGAAGCCGTCAAACCTCACGGAATATCCGCTCGCCTTGAAAAGGCAGCCCTGTGCGCTGATGTCCGCCGACACGGTATCCATCACGGCGTTGCTCATCTGGCTTGCCATGAACCGCTCCCATATAAGCCTGTAAAGCTTGTACTGGTCGGAGGTGAGGGACGCCTTTATGCTTTCGGGGGTAAGAGTCACGGATGTGGGACGTATCGCCTCGTGTGCGTCCTGCGCATTCTTTTTGGAGCGATAGGTGCGGGGCTTTTCGGGGAGGTAATCCTCGCCGTAAAGCTGCTTTATAAGGTCGGCGGCGGCAGCCTTAGCCTCATCGGAGATACGCAGCGAGTCCGTTCTCATATACGTGATAAGACCGACTGCGCCCATGCCTTGGATGTCAACGCCCTCGTACAGCTCCTGCGCCGCCTTCATGGTTCTTCTCGCCTGAAACGAGAGCCGCCGTGACGCCTCCTGCTGGAGCGTGGAGGTCGTGAACGGGGGGGCAGGCTGCTTTTTGCGCTGGGATTTCTTGAGGTTGGACACCGTGTACTCCGCCCCGTCAAGCCTTGCAAGGACGGCGTCCGCCTGCCCCTTGTCGGAAAGCGTCGGCTTTTGCCCGTCAACCTCCGCAAGCTTTGCCGAGACCGCCCTTTTGGACGAGGCGGCGGTGAATTTTGCGTCAATGCTCCAATACTCCTTGGATACGAACTCACGGATTTCGTTTTCACGGTCAACAATTATCCTTACCGCAACCGACTGGACACGCCCCGCCGAAAGCCCCCTGCGAACCTTTTTCCAGAGGAAGGGAGACAGCTTATAGCCGACAATCCTGTCCAGCACACGGCGTGCCTGCTGTGCGTCGACGACATCCCTGTCGGTGGTGCGGGGATGGCTCATGCCGTACTGTACGCCGCTTTTGGTGATTTCGTTGAACGTCACACGAACGGGCGCATTCTCGTCGATATTGAGAAGATGCGACAAATGCCACGCTATCGCCTCGCCCTCTCTGTCGGGGTCGGTTGCGAGGTATATGGTATCGGAGCTTTTTGCGTGCTTTTTAAGCTCCTTTATGACGTCCGACTTGTCCTTCATGTTGACGTATTCGGGGGTAAAATCATGCTCCACATCTACCCCGAGCTTCGACTTCGGAAGGTCTATGATATGCCCTGTCGAGGCGATAACGTCATAGCCATCGCCGAGATATTTCTTCACCGTTTTCGCCTTTGACGGCGACTCTAATATAATAAGATCTGACACTTATTGCTTCCCCCATCCGATTCTTTCGGCAGTCTATCCGTGCGTCAGCCGCCGCACCTGTGCCGTTTTTTATTGCCCACACAGCCGCTCCCGCTTTTTTGGCGCAGCCCAACACCGAGTGCAGCTAACGTCATACGCCCCTCGAAAGCTCCCACAGGATTATTGCGGCAGCGGCGGCGGCGTTGAGCGATTCTGCTCCCGAAATCGGGATATAAAGCGTCCCCGTACAGAGGCGTCTTACCTCGTCGGAAATGCCGCCGCCCTCGCTTCCGATGACTACAGCCGATTTTTCCGCAAAGCGCATTTCGCCCAAGCGAAGCGCATTCCTATCGAGCATTGCGCCGTATATGCAAAACCCGTCAAGCTCCGTGCGGGAAAGTATGTCCCCCGCCGAGCCGCTTATGCACGCAAGGCGGAAAACGCTCCCCATCGAGGCACGGATTGTTTTGGCGACCATATATCCGCACAGCCCCCCACGAGGATTGCGCCGTCTATGCCAAGTGCCTCTGCGGTTCGTATGACCGTGCCGACATTCCCGGGGTCCTGCACCCCGTCGAGGATGACAAGCCGCCTTGCGCCGAAGAGCGCCGAAAGCTCCCTCACGGGCCTTTTCCCGACCGCAAAAACGCCCTGTGGGGATTTTGTATCGGAAATATATTCCGCAACCTCCTCGGTTATTACCGCCGTTTCCGCCGCTCTTTGGCGAAGGACGGCAATCGTTTCGGGATATTTCTCCGCCGCCCGCTCGGTATAGAGTGCCAAGGGTATCTCGTAATCAAGCCGTGCCAGCTCGCCGCAGAGGTGATCCCCCTCCGCCATAAGCTCGCCCCGCTCGTCACGGGCTTTCTTCTCCCGCATAAGCTCTCTGCAGCATCTCACCATGTCGTTTTTTCTCGAAGAAATCAGCACCTAAAGCAGACCCCCTGTATAGCGAAAATCTCACGCCCTCCGAAAAAGACGTGAGATAAATCTCGATTAAAGTGCTGCCTTAGCCTTTTCGGTAAGAGCGGTAAAGCCGGCTGCATCGTTGATAGCGATCTCGGAAAGCATCTTTCTGTTGAGAGTGATGTCAGCCTTCTTCAGACCGTTCATAAATGTAGAATAGTTCATGCCGTTCGCTTTGCAGGCAGCGGAAATTCTGGTAATCCAGAGTCTTCTGAAATCTCTTTTCTTGAGCCTTCTGCCGATATATGCGTACTGACCGGACTTCATTACGGCTTCCTTGGCAGTCTTGAAAAGTCTGCTCTTTCCGCCCCAATAGCCCTTGGCAAGCTTTAATGTTCTGTTTCTTCTCTTGCGTGTAGCAAGTGCACCCTTGATACGTGCCATTATTATTTACCTCCTGTTGTTAGCCTTAGAAACGCTCATTCCTCGTTTCATTGCTCCTGATTTTTGAGCTTTACTATTATTTGTACGGAATAAGGCTCTTTACTGCCGCAACGTTGGTAACGTCGGCATATGCGCCGGTGCGCAGACCTCTCTTGCGCTTGGTGGTCTTCTTTGTAAGGATGTGACGCTTGCCGCAGTGCTGCATCTTAACCTTACCGGACTTTGTCAGCTTGAAGCGCTTCTTCGCTCCGCTGTGTGTTTTAATCTTAGGCATTCGGGTATCCTCCTTGATTTTTTCTTTTCGTAAGCTCGGCGCCGACCCGCCGCATAAGCGGTGCGCCGTTTATGCGAATGCTCTCCCGAAATTATTTCTTCGGGCTTAATACAACCGCATAGTTCTTTCCCTCAAGCTTTGAGGGCTTGTCGCTGCTGCCGTACTCTGATACAGCGTCCAGAAACTTTTTCATCAATTCCTCGCCGAGGTTCATATGAGAAAGCTCTCTCGCACGGCGAAAACGAATCGTTACCTTAACCTTATCGCCGTTCTGAAGGAACTTAATGCAGTTCTTAGCCTTGATATTGAAATCGTTGGTGTCGATATTAAGCGACATCTTGATTTCCTTTACCTCCGCCTGCTTCTGGTTCTTTCTCGCTTCCTTTTCCCTCTTGGTCTGCTCAAAACGGTACTTGCCGTAGTCCATTATACGACATACCGGAGGATGTGCGTTCGGGGAAATCATTACAAGATCCAGATCCGCCTTTATCGCCTCATGCAGAGCGTCTGCGGAGGACATGATCCCAAGCTGCTCCCCGTCAGAGCCGATTACTCTTACTTCCTTCTCACGGATATCCTCATTGATGAGCTGTTCTTTTGTGCTGATGTCAAAGCACCGCCTTTCCACATAAAATTAAGCGTGAGCAACACACCCACGCTTAACATACAAACGCCCCCATAAAGGGCATTATTCACATTAAACAACCGCACCTGGCAGAATGAACGTCGGCGGGTGAGAGCGTTGCGACTCTTCTTCACTTACCTCA
>X287_Common_Brushtail__coassemble_104_pt1 | contig 16446 bp, 12 predicted proteins | sample X287_Common_Brushtail__metabat2_high_PE_016 | metagenome-assembled genome bin X287_Common_Brushtail | reverse complement strand
CTTTCAGCGGATTCCCGAATCGAAATGTCGCTCCCATCTACGGACGGGCGGCGGGGTACCCCCGCTGTCAATTCGGGAGCAGTGATTCCAGAGCTTTCAGCGGATTCCCGAATCGAAATGTCGCTCCCATCTACGGACGGGCGGCGGGTTGCACCCGCTGTCAATTCGGGAGCAGTGAATTTAGGGCTTGATGCTGACACTCGAATCTCCATGTGGAGCTCTGTCAAATCGGGGCGGCGTGTCGGCGCAGCCAAGCGTAAAGATTGTGCAAAATGTATACTTGTTAATTGCGTGGCTATGTGGTATAATAAATGCGGGAGCGTTTATTATACCAATAATCAAAACGCATGCTGACAACCTCAGAGATAAAAGAAACGATATAAATCGGAACACAACGGAGAACCCCAATGGATGAAATAAATATCATGGCTTTGCGGGAGCTTGCCGCTGATAAAAGCAACGTAGTAATCAGCAAGCACGCATATAGCCGCATATATGAACGCAAAATATCCACAAAGGACGTAATAAGCGGCATAGCAAGCGGCGAGATAATAGAACAATATCCGACTGATTTTCCATTTCCAAGCTGCCTTGTGCTTGGTCTGACATCAAACGGCGAGAAAATACATGTTGTATGCAGCATAGGGAATGGTGCACTGTGGATCATCTCGGCATACATCCCTACGCTTGACAAATGGGAAAATGACTATAAAACAAGAAAGGCGGTAAAATAATATGACCTGTTTCTTTTGCAAGGGTGAAATGGAAAGCGGGACGACCACCCACTTCGCAAGCCTCGACAATTGCTATGTGATTATCAAGAACGTACCCTGTAAAAAATGCGCCCAATGTGGAGAGGTTGTATATACGGCGGCTGTCACAGAGCGGCTTGACGAAATCCTGCATAGCCTTAGCGAGGTGTTGACTGAAATCGCTGTTGTAAATTATTCGGCGGCGTAATGGTAGTGGGTAGCCGCACACACAACATGTGCTGCTAACAGCTAACATCCGCTTCCATGCAAAAAAAATAAGACGGGCAGCCTTATGTCAAAGCTGTCCGTCTTTTTTGGTCTGAGTGACAGGATTTGAACCTGCGGCCTCTACCACCCCAAGGTAGCGCGCTACCAATCTGCGCCACACCCAGAAATCCAATGAAATATCTGACGGTATATATTATATCACAATCCGTATTTTTTGTCAACCCTTTTTTGAAAAAATATTGGCTAACAGCTAATCCAAGCTCCCCTTTATTGGCAGCATCCATGCCGCCTGTTTTCCTTAGCTGGGCGGCGTCCTGCCGCCCTTTGGTGCCGCCATCAAAAGGGGGCTTGGGAAACCGCAGCACACATCCTGTCTGCATCAAGGGCGGCAGTACGCCGCCAACAGAGGGGGATATGTAACAACTAACCGCTAACGCCTCTTAGGCAGGAACACTACTGCCGCCGATGCAAGCACCGCAAGAGCCAGTCCTGCCATGCGATACCATGCTGACGAAAAATATGCGGCTATCGCAGCGAACCGCCGAAAGTCCATAAACAGCGCAAAGCCTGTCACCACCGCAAAGAAAGCCGCCGCCAGAACCGCACCCGCAGCGCAGTCCTTGCAATGCCTTATATGCTCGTCCTTTTCGGGGGACACCTTATCCGCAAGCCGCTCTATCGATGTGTTGAACAGCTCTGCGCAGATCACCGCCGCAAATGCCATCATCAAAACAGCCCACTCCGCACGGCTAAGCTCGTAGAACCTTGCCGCAAAGTACGTCACAAACGCCGCCGTACACAGATGAATGCGGAAATTCCGCTCTGTCGCCGCCGCATGGGCTATTCCCTTTCCTGCATAAACGAACCCCTTAAAGAAATCCATTGTCAGCTCTCCCTTGTTATGCCAAGCTTTTCGAGAACCTTTTCCTGCTTGGCGAACATGATACGCTCCTCCTCCTCGCTGCCCACATGGTCGTAGCCGAGAAGGTGGAACAGCGAATGCGTCAGCAGAAACGCCGTTTCTCTTTTAAGGCTGTGGCAGTATTCCTCCGCCTGCGCCTGCGCACGTTCGAGGGAGATTACGATGTCCCCGAGAAGAATTGCGCCGCTGTCGGGGTTGGTGTCAAAGCCGTTCTCATCGCCAAGCGGAAAGGACAGCACGTCCGTTGCGCTGTCAATATCACGATATTCTCGGTTAAGCTCACGTATGCCCTCGTTATCGACAAGCGTCACGGAAACCTCCGCATCGTCGCTTATCCCCTCCTCCTCAAGCGCACCCCTTGCGCACATCTCTATAAGCCGCTCGAAATCGGCGGGAGGGTCTAGCTTATCCTGCTCGTTGCTGAAAAAAATGTTTATGTTCATCTTGCCCTCCTGTCGGGCGCACGCCTTTTAGCCGCATCGTCACGATACGACTCATACGCCCTTACTATATCCTGTACCAGCCTATGGCGCACTACGTCCTTTTCGGTGAACCTGTTCTGGGCAATATCCTCAACGTTTTTCAGAACCCTGAGAGCCTCTATAAGACCCGACTTGGATGCTTCGGGGAGGTCTATCTGAGTTATATCGCCGGTGATGACCATCTTGCTGTTGAAGCCGAGTCGGGTGAGGAACATTTTCATCTGCTCACGGGTGGTGTTCTGCGCCTCATCGAGAATAATAAAGCTGTCGTCAAGCGTTCGCCCTCTCATATACGCAAGCGGCGCAACCTCTATCGAGCCACGCTCCTGAAGTCGTGCGAACGCCTCCTGCCCGAACATCTCGAAAAGTGCGTCATAAAGCGGACGCAGGTAAGGGTCAACCTTGTTCTGGAGGTCGCCGGGGAGAAACCCTAGCTTCTCGCCCGCTTCAACGGCGGGGCGGGTGAGGATAATGCGCTGAACCTCGTGCTGCTTGAAGGCACTTACCGCAAGCGCAACCGCAAGGTAGGTCTTTCCCGTTCCCGCAGGGCCAACGCCGAACGTTATGGTGTTGCCTCGTATCATGTCGCAGTATTTCTTCTGACCGACGGTCTTGGGCTTTATCGGCTTGCCCGCATAGCTGACGCAGACGCAGTCCGACGACATTTTTTCCATCTCGCCCTCGCTGCCCTCCGCCACCATTGCTATGGCGTAGCGGACGTTCTGATCGGAGATAGCCTCGCCTCGATTGTACATAGCGCAAAGGCTCTGCATTGCACGCTGGGCTTTGGAAGCATCCGCATCGCTGTCGCCCGTAATCTTGACGTCCGTTCCGCGGCTGAAAATCGTCACCGAGAACGCCTTTTGTATAAGATTTACATTGCTGTCGAAGCTCCCGAAAACAGCCCTCAGCTGCTCGGTGCTGTCCATATTTATTGTAATATCTGCCATGCTATCCTTTCTTTTCCGCTTTGGGTGGGTTAGATTTTAGCCGCACATACGATGTGTGCGGCATCGCCCCTTACGGGGCGATATTAAATTTTAATGGTGGCACAAAATGCGTCACGTGATTCCGCATTTCGATTTTCGATAAACGAATTAAATTTTGTTTTCAATGTAGGGGGCGATGCCTCATCGCCCCGTTTACGGAATTGTTATCGGGAACATTCCGTTCAACGGATTTCGTATTGTATTTTATGTGTAGGGGACAGACGTCATGTTGCCCTTGGGGCACGCACATCTGTATGCCATGTTCCCCCTTGACGGCGGCGTCCTTGCCGCTTTTTTTGGGGGATTATGTGCAAACATCCTGTTTGCACGCTCTTGGGAAAACCACGCAAACACCCTGTTTGCACTCGATGTCCCACCATCACATTGTCGTCTTAATCAACATTGCAATTGGGACGACGCTGCACACATTGTGTTTGTGCCTTTTGAGGGAGCTTGGGTGCTAATAGCTAAAACCCCCTGTTCTTCAAATCTGCGGCGAGCTGCACATAAAATTCACGCACATCAAAGCCCTTTATATCCTCTCGATTGAGGTCTATCATATCGGCATGAGTTATCCCACGGCTGCCCTTGGGGTAAATGGGGGTGAATTTCTCGCCCCACTCAGCCGACTGGAGTGCCACAAGCCCGTCATTGTCGCCGTCATATTTCTTGACAACGGGATAGGATATGTTCAGCGGAAACCGCCCGCTTCCTGCGTTTATTGCCTTTGAGCCAACGCTCTGATACATAACGCCGTCCATATCGGGGACATTCTCGTTGAAGCTCTCGCAGAAGCTGCTCGTGAGGTTTTTCACCGCCGCAAGGAAATCGGGGTTGGGGTCGCCAAGCCTGCGGAAGGCGGTGTTATAGGTTTTCTCAACGGTATGCACCAGCTTTTCGGGAGCCTTTCCCAAAAGGTACTCCGCAAAAAGACAGCCGTGATGCGGCGTGTTTATTGTCGTAAGAGATGCGACGTATTTGTCGCAGCCCAGAACGCTTATCGCATAGCGGGAGTCCAGACCGCCCTTGGAATGGGCGATGATGTTAAGCTTGCCGCAGCCCGTTTCTTCGACAATTTTCTCTATCCTTGCGGCAAGCTCCTTTGCGCTGTCCTCGACCGAAAGCGCACTCTGCTGCTCGCCGTAATACAGCTCCGCACCGTTCTTGATAAGCTCTGACGGAACTCTGCCCCAATAGTTGAGCGTTTTGCTGTCACGGAAGAAAACGCCGTGCACAAGAAGTATTGGATATTTTGTGGCACATATGCGCAGGTTCGCACGCTCCTCGTTCAGCCGTGCCTTTGCAATCTCGGCGCTGCATTCGCTGTGAACCTTGACATAGATTATAAGAAGCATGACGATGTTCGCTATCGGAATCCAGCCGAGGACAATCCCAAGCACCCTGTACCTTAAGCCAAGCTGTACAGACGTGGCGTAAATGCGGATAATTCCATTCCAGAAGAGGATAGCCTCCCCTACGACAAGCGTAAGCACAGCCACAATAAAGCCGACAATATGCGGCTCGTCCGAGCTTATAAGCCTGTACAGCGATACTCCCGCAGGAAGCAGCGAGAGCGTGGTCGTGACGAGGAATGTCAATATAAGCTCCGCACCGCCGTCCAGAATCCTCAGCCGAAGCGTGGGGCATTTTCTTACGCCTGCAAGAACATTGTATACACAAAAATATGCTATCAGAACGGCGCTTATTATCACCCTTGGGGCGAAATCCACGCCGTTAAGAAAGAAGCCGCTGATAACCGTCGCAAGCATCAGCGCCATGTTCACGATACGCAGCAAAATGTTCATATAATACCTCCAAGGTGGCTTTTAGCTGGTAGCTGTTTTCTATGAAATGTGTTAAACGCAGCGTACCATTTAGTTGCAATGCACCACGAGGCGATGGGGCATCGTCCCCTACACATAAACTTTTCTCTGAAATTCATTGAATGCCCTGCTGCCAATAATTATTTCGGTTACCAACAGCCATTGGCCAACATTTAACCACTAATATCCAACAACTATTATACAACTATAAAAGCGGATTGTCAACGGGTAAAGGCACATTTGGGAAACAGGCGACAAACACGACGTTTGCCGCAGTTTCCCAAGCCCCCTTTTGCTGGCGGCATCCATGCCGCCTTTTTGGGGAGCTTGCGCACACGTCGTGTGTGCGCCCTTTGAGGGGATATGTGCAGACATCCTGTCTGCACCAGAGGGCGGCAGGACGCCGCACAACTAAGGGAAACAGGCGGCTTTGCAAAATTCATTTATGAAAAATATATGAAAATGTCTGAAGAACACTTGCATTTTTTTTGGCGATATGTTATAATCTATAGTGATGAACTATTGAAGGGGGTAGCTATACCCTTTTGCAAGGCAGTATTGCACGAGGACCGGCTTTGTCCCTTGGCTGGGCGGCGTCCTGCCGGCGGACGGCTGGCGGCAAAGCGCAAGAGCTGTGCAATGCTGTCCTAAAAAATTCAGGAAAGCGGAGGCTTTGCTTTAAGTCTGCCGATGGGCAGGGCGGGGGTTCTTCGCATCGGAGTATGTCATGGCTGAAGAGTTTGTTTGTGTTGCAATTGACGGACCTGTCGGTGCAGGTAAAAGCTCTGTTGCACGTGCCGCCGCCAAAAGGCTCGGCTTTATATATGCCGATACGGGCGCACTTTACCGCTCTGTCGGTCTTTATTGCCATAGAAACGGGATTGATATGACCTCGCCCGAATGCGTGGCGGCGTGCCTTGACAAGATACATTGCGAGCTTCGCATAATCGGCGGGACGCAGCACGTTTTTCTCAACGGCGAGGATGTTTCGACAGAGATAAGACTGCCCGAAATCTCCATGGCGGCGAGTGCGGTAAGTGCCGTGCCGCAGGTGAGGGATGCCCTGCTGAATCTGCAAAGGGAAATTGCCCGCACGAACAACGTGATTATGGACGGGCGTGACATCGGAACGGTGGTTCTCCCGAACGCAAGGGTGAAGATTTTTCTCACCGCTGCCCCCGAAATAAGGGCGAAGCGCCGCTATGACGACATCATTGCGGCAGGCGGGGAAACAACCTTTGACGAGGTTCTCTCCGACCTAAACAAGCGTGATTACAACGATTCCCACCGCAAGGCTGCCCCGCTCAAGAGGGCGGAGGACGCCGTTGTCGCCGATACGTCCGAACTCAACTTCGACCAATCGGTGGAGCTTATCTGTTCGCTTATAAAGGAGAAGCTGTAATGTTCTATGAAATCGCAAGAGAACTCGCACGCTTCGCCTATCATATAGCCTTTCACATAACCGTGAACGGCAGGGAGAATATCCCAAAGGAAAAGGGCGGTTACATTATCGCCTCAAACCACGTTTCAAACAACGACCCGCCTGTCGTCGGGATAACCTCTAAGGGCAAATACAGCTTCATGGCAAAGGAAGAGCTGTTCGAGAAAAGCCGCATATTCGCATGGCTTATCACAAGGCTCGGCGCATTCCCCGTAAAGCGTGGTGCTCGTGACAGCAGTGCGGTGGAAAAGGCGCTCGATGCTCTGAAGGACGGACGGATATTCGTCATCTTCCCCGAGGGCACTCGCTCAAAGGACGGAGAGCTTGGAAAGCCAAAAAGCGGCGTTACGATTATCGCCGCACAGGCAAAGGTGCCTGTTGTTCCCGTTTTCATAAAATACGGGAGGAAAAAGCCAAGACGCAATATCTTCGTGTCCATAGGCGAGGCAATTCCTGCGGAGAGCTTTGATATTGACATCAATAACAAGCATATGCTAAAATCGGTAAGCACGAGAATCATGGGCGAAATCGCCGCACTAAAGGAGAACGCCCCTGATGTTGATTGAGGTTGCCGAAAAATCGGGCTTTTGCTTTGGGGTAAAGCGTGCGATAAAGCTTGCGCTTGCCGCCGCAGAGGAGCATGGCGGCGTGTTTACGCTAGGTCCGCTTATACATAACACCATCGCTACGGACGACCTCGAAAAAAGGGGCGTGCATATCGCCCAAAGCATAGAGCAGGCGGCAGGGAAAACCCTCGTGATACGCTCCCACGGTGTGACGGAGGAAACGGAAACGCTCGCCCGCAGGGTGTGCGCAGAGGTTGTTGACGCAACCTGCCCGTTCGTAAAGGCGATACACGGCATTGCTTCGGGACAGCCGAGCGACGGTGCGGTCATCGTTCTCGGCGACAGAAATCACCCTGAGGTTATCGGGATAATGGGTCATTCGCACTGCGACTGTTACGCCTGTGCGGATTTTGATGAGATAGAGAAGCTGTTTGGGAAGGGGACTTTTTCCGAGAAAAAGGAAATCGCCCTTGTCACGCAAACAACCTTCGACCGCAGCAGATTTGAGGAATATTCCCGCAAAATTAGGGAAAAATACTGCTGTGTTAATATATATGACACCATTTGCAACGCCACCTCCGAACGGCAAAAAAATGCGGAGGAGCTTGCAAAACGGGCTGCGCTGATGATTGTCGTCGGAGGGAAAAGCAGCTCAAACACGGGGAAGCTTGCGGAAATCTGCGCAAGATACTGTAGAACGGTATTCGCACAGAGTGCCGAGGATATTCCCCCGCAGACGCTTCGGGGTCTGCACTCCGATAGCATTATCGGAATAACGGCGGGAGCTTCTACGCCTGCCTATACTATAAAGGAGGTTCATGAAAGAATGAACGAAGAAATTATCAAGGCAAATGAAAATGAGGAGGACTTCGCTTCACTGCTCGAGCAGGATCAGTCTTTTACAAGATTATATACCGGCAAAAGAGTTAAGGCTACTGTTGTAAGCGTAACTAAGAAGGAAGCAGTTGTTGAGGTTGGCGCAAAGCAGACCGGCTACATAGTCCGTGACGAGCTTACCAACGACCCCAACGCAGAGGTTGCGGATGTGGTAAGCGTGGGCGATGTTATCGACGCTGTCGTAATCAAGGTTGACGACTCCGTAGGTACGGCTGCGCTCTCTAAGAAGCGTGTCGACGCCGCAATCGGCCTTGAAAAGCTCGCTGCCGTTAAGGAAGCAAACGAAACCATCGAGGGCACAGTAGCTCAGGTTGTTAAGGGCGGCGTTATTGTTATATACAATAACACCCGTGTATTCATTCCCGCTTCACAGACGGGCGTTCCCCGCAGCGGAAAGCTTGAGGATCTCAAGGGCAAGGATGTTCGTTTCAAGATAATCGAAGTAACCGAGCAGCGCGGCGGCAGAGTTGTCGGCTCCATCCGTCAGGCGAATAAGGAAATCCGTGACGCACAGAGAGCGAAGTTCTGGGAAACCATCGAGGTTGGTCAGAAGTTCGAGGGCGAGGTTCGCTCTATCGAGGATTACGGCGTATTCGTTGACATCGGACCTGTTGACGGTCTTGTACGCACCGCAGAGCTTACATGGAACAGAGTCGGTCACCCGAAGGATATTGTAAAGATTGGCGATAAGATAAATGTCATCGTTAAGTCCTACGACCCCGAAAAGAAGAGAGTTTCGCTCTCCGCAAAGGACCCCGATGATAATCCTTGGACAAAGTTCGCTGCGGAATATGAAATCGGCGATGTCATCAAGGCGACGATCGTATCTATCACAGAATTCGGCGCATTTGCTCAGATAATCCCCGGTGTTGACGGTCTTATCCACATCTCGCAGATTTCGACCGAGCGTGTTACGAACATTGCTTCCGTTCTGTCCGTAGGTCAGGAGGTTGACGTCAAGATAATCGACATCGACAACGACAAGAACAGAGTAAGCCTTTCGATAAAGGCTCTTATGGAGGACGCTCCCATAACTGAGGACGAGGAGTAATCCCCTCAAAAGCCAAACCCGCAATACAACAAAAGCCGCTGATTTTATCTCAGCGGCTTTTTTGATTTAGAGTTGTAGGTGGGGATTTTTTACGGCGGGGGCTTCTTTGGCATAAGCTGCATAAGCACACAAAAGGGCGGCATTTCTGCCGCCCCTCGTTTTTATGCTATGGGGAATCGCTTACTTATTTGCGAACTCATCGGTGTACATATTCTGCATCTCAACGAGATGATCATACTTAGCCTTGGAGTTTGCAACAGCCTTATCAAACAGCACCGTTGCTCTTTCGGGGTTAGCACGCATGAGGGAGTTGTAACGAACCTCTCTCATCATGAACGCCTTGTAATCGCCCGTAGGAGCCTTGCTGTCGAGTGTGAACGGAGATTTGCCCTCATCCGCAAGCGCAGGGTTGAAGCGGAACAGGTGCCAATAACCAGCCTCAACGGCTTCCTTCTCAACCTGCTGTGCGATGGTAAGACCGCCCTTGATGCCGTGGTTGATACAAGGAGCATATGCGATAACGAGCGAAGGTCCGTCATAAGCCTCTGCCTCGGCGATAGCCTTAAGGCACTGGTTGCGGTCTGCACCCATAGAAATCTGCGCAACATATACATAGCCGTAGCTCATTGCAATGCCTGCGAGATCCTTCTTCTTGACGTCCTTACCGCCTGCGGCAAACTGCGCAACCGCACCGACATTCGTCGCCTTGGATGCCTGACCGCCGGTGTTGGAATAAACCTCGGTATCGAATACGAAGATGTTTACGTTCTTGCCCGATGCGATAACGTGGTCAAGTCCGCCGTAGCCTATATCATATGCCCAGCCGTCGCCGCCGAAGATCCACTGGCTCTTCTTGGAGAGGTAGTTCTTTGCCTTGAGGATTTCCTTCGCCGCATCGCAGCCGCAAGCCTCGAGCTTTTCAACCAGCTCGCTCGTAGCGACAGCGTTTGCCTTGCCGTCATCCTTTGTTTCAAAATACTTGTCGATTGCAGCCTTTACATCGGGCTTAGCGTCCTCCGCAAGAGCGGTCAGCTTCTTCTGAACCCTTGTTCTGAGGGTATCCTGTGCAAGGAACATACCAAGACCGAACTCTGCGTTATCCTCGAACAGGGAGTTAGCCCAAGCCGGACCCTTGCCCTGCTTATTGGTGGTGTAGGGCGTAGACGGCTCGGAGCCTGCCCAGATAGAGGAGCAGCCCGTTGCGTTTGCGATGTACATTCTGTCGCCGAAGAGCTGTGTAATAAGCTTTGCGTAGGGGGTTTCGCCGCAGCCGGCGCAAGCGCCGGAGAATTCGAGCAGCGGCTGATTGAACTGAGAGCCCTTGACGGTGTTCTCCTTGAACTTCTCATGAACCTCAGGCTTGTCGGAAACCTCCTTGACAGCGAAGTCGAATACCTTCTGCTGCTCCATCTGTGTTTCGATGGGCTTCATAACAAGCGCACTCTTGGACTTGTCCTTTGCGCCTGCAGGGCAGATGTTTGCGCATACGCCGCAGCCTGTGCAGTCGAGAGTGGAGATAGCCATTGTGTACTTTGTTCCGGGCAGACCCGTCGTATCCTTAATCTTTGCGACAGCGGGAGCCTTTGCAGCCTCCTCGTCGTTCAGAACGAACGGACGGATAACGGCGTGCGGGCATACGAATGCGCACTGGTTGCACTGTATGCAGTTTTCGGGAATCCACTCGGGAACGTCAACGGCGATACCGCGCTTTTCAAATGCGGCAGAGCCCTGCGGGAACGTACCGTCCGCAATATCCACGAACGTAGAAACGGGGAGCTTATCGCCACGCTGTGCGTTTACGGGAACCTGAATGTTGTTTACGAAGTCAATGAGCTTGCCGCTGCCCTCGAAATGAGGATGAGTAAGCTCGCCCTCAGCGTTTGCCCAAGAAGCGGGAACGTCAACCTTGATAACCTCGCCTGCGCCCTTTTCGATAGCGGCGTAGTTCATGTTGACGATTTCGTCGCCCTTCTTTGCGAAGGACTTGTACGCCATCTTCTTCATGTATTCGATAGCCTGATCTGCGGGGATAATGTTTGCAATGGAGAAGAATGCGGACTGGAGAACGGTGTTCGTCTTATTGCCAAGACCGATTTCCTTTGCAACCTTGATTGCGTTGATGATGTAGAAGTTGATGTTGTTCTTTGCGATGTAGCTCTTTACCGGTGCGGGGAGCTTTTCGTCAAGCTCGTCAACGCTCCACTGACAGTTGAGCAGGAACGAGCCGCCGGGAACGACATCCTCTACCATATCGTACTTGTCGATGTAGGAGGGGTTGTGACAAGCGACGAAGTTTGCCTTATTGATGAAGTAGGTGGACTTGATGGGAGTCTTACCGAAGCGCAGATGAGAAATAGTCACGCCGCCCGACTTCTTGGAGTCGTAAGCGAAATAAGCCTGCGCATACATATCGGTGTGGTCTCCGATAATCTTGATGGAGTTCTTGTTTGCGCCGACAGTACCGTCAGAGCCAAGACCCCAGAACTTACAGCAGGTCGTGCCCTCAGGGGTTGTGTTGGGGTTCTCGGTGATAGGCAGGGACAGATGAGTAACATCGTCCTCGATACCGATGGTGAATGTGGGCTTTGTGGTGTTATTGAAGACAGCGATAATCTGTGCAGGGTTGCAGTCCTTAGAGCCAAGACCGTAGCGTCCCGTGAAGATAGGAACGTTCTGGAACTTATTCTCCTTCTTGAGGGCGGCAACAACATCCAGATACAGCGGCTCGCCGAGAGCGCCCGGCTCCTTGGTTCTGTCGAGAACGGAAATGCGCTTTACCGTTTCGGGGATAGCCGCAGCGAAAGCGGAGGATACGAACGGTCTGTACAGTCTTACCTTTACAACGCCGACCTTTCTGCCCTGCTTAAGCATATAGTCGATGGTTTCCTCGATGGTGTCGCATACCGAACCCATCGCAACGATAACCTCCTCCGCATCGGGAGCACCGTAGTAGTTGAACAGCTTGTAATCCGTGCCGATTTCGGCATTTACCTTATCCATATACTCGGTTACGATATTGGGGATATTGTCGTAGTATGTATTGGATGCCTCACGAGCTTGGAAGAAGATGTCGGGGTTCTGAGCCGTGCCGTGGAGAACGGGGTTTTCGGGGTTGAGCGCCCTGTCACGGAACGCCTGAACAGCATCCATATCAACCATGCCTGCAAGGGTATCGTAATCCCACACCTCGATCTTCTGTATCTCGTGGGAGGTTCTGAAGCCGTCGAAGAAGTGAAGGAAGGGAACTCTGCCCTTGATGGTTGCAAGGTGCGCTACTGCGCCGAGATCCATAACCTCCTGCGGGTTTGTGGAGCAGAGCATAGCGTAGCCGGTCTGACGACAGGCGTAGATATCGCTGTGGTCGCCGAAGATAGAAAGGGCATGTGAAGCGACAGCTCTTGCCGAAACGTGAATAACGGAGGGCAGCAGCTCGCCTGCGATCTTGTACATATTCGGTATCATCAGGAGCAGACCCTGAGAAGCGGTGTATGTCGTAGTCAGAGCGCCTGCGGAAAGAGAGCCGTGAACAGCGCCCGCTGCACCCGCCTCAGACTGCATCTCAACGACCTTGACCTGCTCGCCGAAAATGTTCTTTCTTCCTGCGGTAGACCACGAATCGGTTACCTCTGCCATTACGGAAGAGGGGGTGATGGGGTAAATCGCCGCAAGGTCGGTAAACGCATAGGACACGTGTCCTGCGGCGTTATTGCCGTCCATAGTAAGCTTTTGTCTTGCCATTGGTTTATATCCTCCTTAAAATCAAGAAGCCGCCGCCCGCTGTTCCTTGACAGTGGGTACAGGTTTCTACATTACATCTCTATTGTACCACATTCTTTTTCATTTGTAAATAGCAAAGGCGTGATTTTTTGAAAAATTTGTGTGATAGGCTGTTGTTTTGTGAGCTGCATTTGTCTAAAATAACAAGTCTGCCGATGTCCCCCGCCCTGCGGCAGCCTGTCGCAGAATAAGTCAAGCCGCCTTCCTGTGAAAGCGGCTTGGTTTGTATTTTTCGTGTTTGCGGTTACTGCTTAGCGGCTCTCTTCTTCGCCTCGATTTCGGCGAGAGCGTCCTTGCGGGAGAGGTTAATCCTGCCCTGAGAGTCAATTTCCATTACCTTTACGATAATCTCATCGCCAACGGATACAACATCCTCAACCTTTTCGACACGGCGGTTTTCAAGCTTGGAGATGTGAACCATACCGTCCTTTCCGGGTGCAATCTCAACGAATGCGCCGAAGCTCATGATACGAACGACCTTGCCCTTGTAGATAGCGCCGATTTCAGGCGGGTTTACTATTGTTCCGATAACCTGAACGCACGCCTTTGCCTTTTCCATATCCAGCCCGCAGATGAACACGTTGCCGTCGTCGTCAATGTCAATCTTGACATCGAAGTCGGCGCAGAGCTTCTGGATAACCTTTCCGCCCGTGCCGATGACCTCACGGATCTTATCAACGGGAACCTTTGTGGTAAGCATCTTGGGAGCATACTTGCCGACCTCGCTTCTGGGAGCGGGGATTGCCTTAAGCATTACCTCGTCAAGGATATAATCACGAGCCTTGTGAGTCTCTTCGAAGGCATTGCGGATAATATCGGGGGTAAGACCGTCTATCTTAAGATCCATCTGTATAGCCGTGATTCCGTCATGAGTGCCCGCAACCTTGAAATCCATGTCGCCGAAGAAATCCTCAACGCCCTGAATGTCCACCATTGTATCCCAGCGGTCGCCCTCTGTGATAAGACCGCAGGAAATGCCCGCAACAGGCTTCTTTATCGGCACGCCCGCATCCATAAGTGCCAAGGTCGAGCCGCAGATAGACCCTTGAGATGTCGAGCCGTTCGAGGAAAGAACCTCGGACACAAGGCGGATGGCATACGGGAATTCCTCAACCGAGGGGATAACAGGGACAAGTGCTCTCTCAGCGAGTGCGCCGTGACCTATTTCACGTCTTCCGGGACCTCTGCTGGGCTTTGTTTCGCCGACAGAATAGGAGGGGAAGTTGTAGTGGTGCATATAACGCTTGCCTTCCTCCTCGTCAAGACCCTCAAGCTTCTGGGAATCGCTTACGGGGCCGAGGGTGCAGACAGTCATGACCTGCGTCTGACCTCTTGTGAAAAGCCCCGAGCCGTGAACCCTCGGAAGAAGTCCGACCTCGGCGGCGAGCGGACGAATCTCGTCCATTCTTCTCCCGTCAACACGCTTTCCCTCGTCAAGCAGCCAGCGGCGAACGACAAACTTCTGGAGCTTGTACATACACTCCTCTATCATTGCCGTCTGTTCGGGATAAACCTCGTCAAACCTCTGGTGAACCTCCTCGTAGATAGGCTTGAGGCGCTCGTCACGGATATTCTTGTCGTCCGTATCCATAGCGTATCTCACCTTTTCGATAGCGAAGTCGGAGATGGCGTCATACATATCGTGATCCACCTCTTGGCTCTCGAAGGCGAACTTCGGCTTGCCAATCTGTGCCTGAATATCCTTGATAAAGGGGATAAGGCTCTTGGTTATTTCCTCGTGACCCGCCATGATGGCGTTGAACATCACGTCGTCGGGCACCTCGTTTGCGCCCGCCTCTATCATGACAACCTTCTTCTCCGAAGAAGCGACAGTCAGCGTAAGATCGGTCTTAGCCCTCTGCTCAAGCGTAGGCATAAGCACGATTTCTCCGTCAACAAGACCCACGCTTATGCCGCCGATAGGGCCGTTCCACGGAATATCGGAGATAGAAACGGCGATAGATGCGCCGATCATTCCGAGGATTTCGGGGGATGCGTCGGGGTCAACCGCAAGCACCGTCATGGTGATGGAGACATCGTTTCGCATATCCTTCGGGAACAGCGGACGCATAGGGCGGTCAACCACACGGGATGTGAGTATAGCCTTCTCGGACGGTCTACCCTCTCTTTTAAGGAAGCCGCCGGGGATTTTTCCTACGGAATAAAGTCTTTCCTCATAATCGACGGAAAGGGGGAAGAAATCCACGCCGTCACGGGGCTTTGCGCTTGCGGTAACATTTACCATTACAACGCTTTCGCGGTACCGAACCCAGCACGAGCCGTTAGCCAGACCGCAAACCTTTCCCGTTTCAACGGTAAGCTCTCTTCCCGCAAACATAGTTTTGAACACTTTGTATTTTTCAAACATCGCAAAAATCCTTTCTTGTTTTATTGACAACGGTGTTCAAAGGCACAGCGTTCTGCAAAAAAGTCAGCCGCCGCCTTAAGCGGAAGCTCAATCTATTGCGGAAGTCTGCGCCCTTGTTTTTCTTATTTCAATCATCTCATCCCTTGCGTGACAAGAGAATTGAAATAAAGGGCAGGCGCTAGTAATTTTTGCGCAGCACTGCCCCTTAACTCAACAATTACGATTACTTACGGATGCCAAGCTTTGCAATAATTGCACGGTAACGCTCGATATCCTTCTTCTGCAGATAGTTCAGCAGGTTTCTTCTGTGACCTACCATCTTAAGCAGACCTCTTCTGGAGTGGTGATCCTTCTGGTGAACCTTGATGTGTTCGGTAAGGTCGTTGATTCTCTTTGTTAAGATAGCAATCTGAACCTCGGGAGAACCGGTGTCCTTTTCGTTGATGCGGTTCGCTTCGATAACCGCAGTCTTTTCTTCTTTTCTAAGCATTTGTTTACACCTCATTAAAATATAGTCCGTAATCACAGAGCAGGGACATGGTGCTTCTCCTTGTCGGAGCGAAATCCACAATTCCGTGAAGGCGGTGGGATAGCCTGCGCCAAAAGCAGCGCAGTGCCATGCGCAATCACACAGCATTGATATTATAACACATAATTTTTCTTTTGTAAATAGGTTTTTTCAAACTTTTTTCATATTTTCAGCAATTAGTGTCTAGTGGTCAGTGGTTAGTGGTCAGCGACCAGCCGCATTGCCGCAAAAACAGGTTGAATTTCTCCTGAATATAGTGTAAAATAAGAAAAGGGAGCGGTTATTTTAGATTAAAATGCCTTTGCAAACACGATGTGCCGCAGCCAAGGGAAGCATGGCATCTGCCCCCTACAAGGGGATATTAAATTTATTATGCCGCATGGTAATGCGTTACGTGATTCAACATATTGTTTCCCGATAAACGAATTAAATTTTGTTTTAAATGTAAGGGACGATGCCCTCATCGTCCCGCCAACGTTGCGTTAAAATCAACATATCGTTTTGCGGATTTCATTGAAAATTTTATGTGTAAGGGACGATGCCCTCATCGTCCCGTGCCCGTAATGATTATTGTCAACGTTTCGGTCACGGATTTCGCATTATAGTTTATGTGTAGGGGAC
>X287_Common_Brushtail__coassemble_101_pt1 | contig 16502 bp, 12 predicted proteins | sample X287_Common_Brushtail__metabat2_high_PE_016 | metagenome-assembled genome bin X287_Common_Brushtail | reverse complement strand
GCAGAGCGTTCTGCCGTGGAACGAGTTCACAAGGGTGATGATGTTGTGCCGCCCCTTGCCGTACTTATCGAAGCTGTATTTGCGGGCAATTTTTATGGCGCATTCGTTTGCCTCCGCACCGCTGTTCCCGAAGAACACATTCGTATAACCCGCCGTTTCGCAAAGAGCCTTTGCAAAGTCAGCCTGCACCTTGGTGTAGTAGTAGTTTGACGTGTGCTGAATCTTATGCGCCTGCTCGCATACGGCGTTTACCCAATCCTCGCTGCAATATCCCAGCGAGTTCGTACCTATTCCTGACCCGAAGTCTATATACTGCCGTCCCGCCTCATCGGTTGCGGTTTCGCCGCTTCCGTTCTCCATAACGATGTCGTATCTGCCGTAGGAGGGCATAACGTATTTGTTAAATTGCTCTATTGTACTCATTTGCTTTATCTCCCTTACGATGTAATCATCGTTCCCGCTCCCACATCTGTAAGAAGCTCCAGAAGTATGGAGTGCGGAATACGTCCATCGATTATGCTTGTCTGCTTGACACCCCTGCGGACAGCTTCAACGCAGCAGTCTATCTTAGGAATCATTCCTCCCGTGATAACGCCCTGCTTTTTGAGGTAGGGAACATATGAAACGCCGACCTGCCTGATAAGCGTTGATTCATCGTCCTTATCCTCCAGAAGTCCCTTTATATCTGTGAGCAGTATAAGGCTTGCTGCCTTAAGCTCTGCGGCAATTCTTGCTGCCGCCGTATCGGCATTGATGTTATAGACCTCGCCGTTTGCGCCTGCAGCTACCGTGGAAACAACGGGAATATATCCGTTGTCAAGCGCATTGTTGATGACCTCGGGATTAATTTGCGTGATTTCCCCAACGTAGCCGAGATCGGGATTTAGCTGCTGCGCCCTTATAAGGTTTCCGTCAAGACCGCAAACTCCGATTGCTTTCCCGCCGTGGCTGTGCAGAAGCTGCACAAGATCCTTGTTCACCTTTCCCGCAAGCACCATCTGCACTATGTCAACGGTTTCCTCATCGGTGTAGCGCAGACCGTTGACGAACTTGCTTTCCTTGCCGATTTTCTTGAGCATACCGTTGATTTCAGGACCGCCGCCGTGAACAAGCACGACCTTTATCCCTACCAGCGAAAGCAGCACGATGTCCTTCATTACCGCCTGCTTGAGCGCATTGTTTGTCATTGCGTTCCCGCCGTACTTAACAACAATGACCTTGTTGTTGTATTCCTGAAGATAGGGCAGAGCCTCAACCATAACATTTGCCCTGACGTCATAATCTATCTGCATTGCAATTGTCCTCTTTCCGATTGTTGTATATCATGATCTGTATTCGGCGTTGATTTTGACATAATCGAACGTCAGGTCGCAGCCCCATGCGACTGCGCCGGCGTCGCCGCTGTGTATGTCTATGAGAATTTTGATTTCATCCTCGCCGAGGATTTCTGACGCCGCTTCCTCCGAAAAGGAAACGCCCGCTCCGTTTGTGCAGACCGTAATTTTGCCCTTTTCGCTTGCAAGCTCAACGGAAACACGCTCTATATCGAAGTCAGCCTTCGCATATCCTATGGCGCAGAGTATCCGCCCCCAATTTGCGTCTGCGGCAAACAGCGCCGCCTTTACGAGGCTTGAGGATATAACGGACTTTGCGACGCATTTCGCCGCATCCTCGTTCGGTGCGCCGTTTACAATGCACTCTATAAGCTTGGTTGCGCCCTCGCCGTCACGGGCGGTTTCTCTTGCAAGATTCATCATAACCGCATACAGAGCGTTCTCGAAAATCTCGTAATTCTTATCCTCGCAGATGATTTCGGGATTTTTTGCAAGTCCCGATGACATGAGAACGAGCGTATCGTTGGTTGAGGTATCTCCGTCTACGCTTACCATGCTGAAGGTAATTGTGTTGACCTTTCTTAGCGCCTTGTCAAGCAATGCGCCCTCAATCGCAACATCCGTTGTGATGAACGCAAGCATTGTCGCCATGTTCGGCGCAATCATGCCGCTGCCCTTTGAGATACCGCCGACATGGCACTTTCTTCCGTCAATCTCGAACTCAACGGCGATTTCCTTTTTGCGTGTGTCGGTTGTCATTATTGCCTCGCAAGCCTCGCCGCTGCCCTTCGCCGAAAGCGATTTCGCAAGCGTAGGAATACGTACCTTGATAGGCTTTATGTCAAGCTTCTGACCAATGACGCCCGTTGAGCCAACAATAACGTCCTCTGCGTCAATATCCAGAGCCTGAGCGGTAAGCTCGCACATCTGCTCGGCAATTTCGATGCCGTTGTCGTTGCAGGTGTTTGCGTTGCCGCTGTTTACAATAACAGCCTGTGCGAAGCCATCCGTAAGGTGCTTTTTTGTGACGTAAATCGGTGCGCCCTTTACCTTGTTCGTTGTGTAAAGAGCGGCGGTTTTGCAGCGCTCGGCGCAATAAATCATGGCAAGATCACGCTTGGTCGTATTTCCCGCCTTTATACCGGCGATTATTCCCGCTGCGGTAAATCCTGCTGCGGCGCATACTCCTCCGTCAACAAACTCAAATCCTTCAAATTTAACCATTGCATTATTACCTCTTAATTTACCTCGTTACACCAGTCCAATTTTTTCGTCTATGCCCATCATTATATTAAGGCACTGGACGGCAGCTCCGCTTGCGCCCTTTCCCAGATTATCAAGGCGGGAATTTACGACAATGCGGTCGTCATTGCCGCTTACGAATATCTCCATGCGGTTTGTGCCGCTGAGGTTATTTGCGCCAATAAAGCCATCGCTCGGCTCGCCCTGCGGCATAACCTTCACAAAATACGAGCCGTTGCTCTCGTAATATTCGGTCAAAGCCCTGCGCACATCGTCTGCGTTATATTTTTTCGCAAGAAGCCGTGTGTGAAGCGGCAGGGAAACCACCATCCCGCTGAAATAATCGCATATAAGTGGGTTGAATGCGGGCGCATAATCAAGACCGCATATCCTCTGCATTTCAGGAAGATGCTTGTGCTGCTGCGTGAGTGCATATTGACGGGGGCTGTCGTATTCGGCGGGGCGATCCTCGCTCTCGTATACGGCGATAGCCTTTTTCCCTGCGCCGCTGTAGCCTGAAACGGCGTGGGCGCAGACAGGGTAATCGGAGGGGAGTATGCCCATTTTAACAAGGGGGTATACCATGCTTGCAAAGCCGCTTGCGTAGCAGCCCGGCACGGCGGTGCGCATTGAATCGGCGATTCTGCTTCTAAAGCTGTCGTCAAGCTCAGGAAATCCGTAAGCCCATGCGGGGTTGGTGCGGTGGGCGGTGGATGCGTCTATTATGCGCACCTTATCCTCTGCCATTGCGACCGCTTCTATTGCCGCCGCATCAGGCAGACACAGGAACGTAAAGTCGGACGAGTTGATAAGTCTTTTGCGCTCGTTTGCATCCTTGCGCTTGTCATCGTCTATGCGAAGAAGCTCGATGTCGCTTCTTTCCTTGAAGCGTTCAAGAATTTTAAGACCCGTTGTACCTTCCTGACCGTCGATATATACCTTAACCATTTGTCAATTCCTCCAGCCTTTTGCGGGTGTATCTTATCTGCGCTTTTACGCTTTCGGGGGCAGGCCCGCCGTAGGAGCGGCGTTCCCTTACGCATGTGTCGAGGCTTATGGCACTGTAGATATCCTCGCCGAATAATTCGCTTTGAGATTTGTAGTCTTCAAGGGGCAGCTCCTCAAGCGTTGTGCCTTTTGAAATGCACATGGCGACAAGTCCGCCGGTTATCTTGTACGCTGTGCGGAACGGCATTCCCTTTTTAACGAGATAGTCGGCGCAGTCGGTTGCGTTGATGAAGCCCCTTGCCGCCGCATTGCGCATATTGTCTTTAAGTACTGTCATGGTTTTGAGCATCGGGATAAATGTCGTAAGGCAGAGCTTTATGTTGTCTGCAGCATCGAAAATTGCTTCCTTATCCTCCTGCATATCCTTGTTGTATGCAAGCGGCAGCCCCTTCATCATCGCAAGCAGCGTCATGTTGTCGCCGATGACACGGGCGGTTTTCCCTCGGATAAGCTCGGTTACATCGGGGTTCTTCTTTTGCGGCATAATACTTGAGCCAGTGGAGAAGGCATCGTCAAGCTCTATGAACTTAAACTCCCATGAGCACCACATGATTATCTCCTCCGAAAATCTCGAAAGGTGCATCATGCAGATGGAAAGTGCGCTCGCAAGCTCGATGCAGAAATCACGGTCGGAAACCCCGTCAAGCGAATTTGCCATCGGCTCGTACATCCCAAGGCGTGAGGCGGTTGCCGCACGGTCTATGTTGTAGGTTGTGCCGGCGAGCGCACAGCTTCCGAGCGGCGAAACGTTCATTCTGCGTGCGGTATCGTTGAGCCTGTCTATGTCCCGAAGCAGCATTTGTGCGTATGCCATGAGGTGATGTCCGAAGGTTATCGGCTGCGCCCGCTGAAGATGGGTGTATCCGGGCATGATTGTTTCGATGTGTTCCTCGGCGATATCACAAAGAACGCCCGTAAGCTCAGATACGAGTGCCGTAATCTCCTTGATTTCATCCCGCAGGTACAAACGTATATCCAACGCCACCTGATCGTTTCTCGAACGGGCGGTATGCAGCTTTTTTCCTACGTCGCCAAGGCGTTTCGTAAGCTCCGCCTCGATAAACATATGAATATCCTCCGCATTTGGGTCAATTTCCAGCCCTCCGCTGTCTATGTCCGCCAATATCTCTTTAAGCCCGCCTATTATTTCAAGGCTGTCGCTCATTGCGATTATGCCCTGCTCTCCAAGCATTGCTGCATGGGCAATGCTGCCCTCGATATCCTGCCTGTACATTCTCGCATCAAAGGAGATGGAGGAGTTGAAAGCGTTTACCTTGCTGTCAACCTCTTTGGAAAATCTCCCCGCCCACATCATTGCCATAGCACTTTCCTCCGATTATTTCGTGTGTTGTAAGACACTCCGCCAGCCGCTTTGTGCTGCTCTAACAAAAACAAAGCGGGAAACGGGCTTCCCGCTTTGTTTGAGGCAATACTGCACGTCCATCGCTGCGGCGGATGTGCAGTATTGCCGTTGCTGCGTAAAAGATGATAATTACTTATTGTTTCTCTCGGCATCAAGCAGAGCCTTGACCTTGATGGGCAGACCGAACAGGTTAATAAAGCCTGCGGAATCCTTCTGGTTGTATACGTCGTCCTCACCGAAGGAAGCGAAGTCCTCGCTGTAAAGGGTGTAGGGCGAGGTAACGCCTGCGTTGATGATGTTGCCCTTATAGAGCTTGAGCTTTACGTCGCCTGTTACGGTTTCCTGCGTCTTGTCTACGAACGCATCCATTGCTTCACGCAGGGGAGTGTACCACTGACCGTTGTATACGATGTCGGCATACTTCTGCGCAAGACCCGCCTTGTAATGCTGTGTTTCCTTGTCGAGGCAAATTGTTTCGAGAACCTCATGAGCATGGTACAGAATCGTGCCGCCGGGGGTTTCGTATACGCCTCTTGACTTCATGCCGACAAGACGATTTTCAACCACGTCAAACAAACCTATGCCGTTTTCGCCGCCAAGCTTGTTGAGTGCTTTGATAAGCTTTACGCCGTCCATCTTCTCGCCGTTAAGCTCGGTAGGAACACCCTTTTCAAAATGCAGGGTGATATATGTGGGCTTGTCGGGAGCTGCTTCAGGGGATACGCCAAGCTCTAAAAATCCGGGCTTGTTGTACTGCGGCTCGTTTGCGGGGTCTTCAAGATCAAGACCCTCATGCGAAAGATGCCAGAGGTTCATGTCCTTGGAGTAGTTTGTTTCACGGGTGATTTTTATCGGAACATTGTGCGCCTCGGCGTACTCGATTTCCTGCTCACGGGACTTTATGTTCCATATTCTCCACGGAGCGATAATCTCCAGATTCGGAGCGAGTGCCTTTATAGTAAGCTCAAAGCGAACCTGATCGTTGCCCTTTCCGGTGCAGCCGTGGCATATAGCGTCTGCGCCCTCCTTTTTGGCGATTTCAACAAGACGCTTTGCGATAGGGGGACGTGCGAAGGAGGTTCCGAGAAGATAGCCCTCGTACTTTGCGCCTGCCTTTAGCGTGGGGAATACGAAGTCGTTTACGAATTCGTCCTGAATATCCTCGATGTAGAGCTTAGATGCGCCGGTTTTCTTTGCCCTTTCCTCAAGTCCGTCAAGCTCGGCATCCTGACCCACGTTGCCTGCAACGCAGATGACCTCGCATCCGGGATAGTTCTCGTGAAGCCACGGGATGATAATAGAGGTATCCAGACCGCCCGAATAAGCGAGTATAATCTTTTTAATTTCCTTAGCCATGGTTAAAACTCCTTTGTGTAAATTTATTTTATAGGAATATTATACACGATTTTTCCCGCTTGTCAAGCCTTATTATACAAATAGCTGAATATTATTCATATTTTTTTCAGGCTTTTAAACTCGATCGCACGGCAACAATCTGCACAGCGCTAAACAATCTCCGCCGGCAAGCTCATACGCCCAGACAACACTGTATAAAATACAAAAATGTGTATAATCTCGAAAATAGCTTGAAAAGGGCTTGACAATATTGCGTTATGGTATTATAATAGAAGCATAATGTTCATTGCTTTGATATTGAGGTGAACACATGGAGGTATTGCTATGGAAATGAACGAAAAGCTTGAAATCATGCTTGCAAGGCGGCGCATAAAGAAGGTTGATTTTGCGCAGAGCATTGGCATAACATATCGTGCCTTTGCAAATTATATGAACGGAAGCCGAAGCCCCCGCAAGGAAATCCTTGGAAAAATGGCGGAAATGCTCGACGTAACGCCCGATTTCCTGTCTGATAATTCTCAGGAGATAGTGCTTACGCTTGAGGAACGCTTTATCAAAAGAGTATACGCAAGCGGCAACGACCCGTCAGAGGCAATGCGCTTTCTTAGCCAGTCGAGGGGTCTTTTTGCGGGCAACTCCCTTTCTGACGATGATAAGCAGTGCCTGCTTGAATGCCTGACGGAGATTTTCCTTGATTCGAGAAATCATAAGGAGAAGGCGGATAATGCGGAGGATAATTGAGTCGGCACGGGAAATTACGGAAAAATTCGGCGGGAGAACGGTTTTTGAAACCGCTGAAAATTACGGAGTAACCGTGTGGCGCAGGAATCTTGGCTCACTCAAAGGCTTCTATATTTTTGAGAATAATAGACGCTACATCGTTATAAACGAGTCGCTTGACAGCGTTATGCAAAGGGTGGTTTGCGCCCATGAGCTTGGGCATGACGTCCTGCATAGGGAGCTTTCCGCAGGAGGCATTCGTGAAACAACCCTTCTCCTAAGCGGCAACAAAACCGAACGTGAGGCGAATCTTTTCGCTGCCTGCCTTCTTGTGCCGGATGATGCTGTGCTTTCGGCGATAAGCTATTCCGACAGCATTGAAGCGCTTGCGTTCGAGCTGGACCTGCCGCCGCAGATTATTGAGTACAAGCTTGAAATATTGAATTATATGGGGTACAGCTTCAATGTGTCGTCCGTCAACAGTGATTTTCTGAAATGATTGGAGTATGCAATATATGGGATTCGATATAAAAGACGTTCTTCGGCATTTGACCTCAAAAATCGGCGTTTCGGGGGATGAATACGATGCCTCCGCCGCCGCTGCGGAGCTTCTTTCGCAATATGCCGAGAACGTAAGCACGGATGCCTTCGGAAACGTAACGGGATATATAAGCTCCGACCGCCCCGATGCGGCGACGCTTATGCTCGATGCGCACATCGACCGCATCGGACTTGTGGTTACGTATATAGACGACGAGGGCTTCGTCAAAGCGGGCTGCTGCGGAGGCGTTGATATGAAGCCGCTTCTTGCTCAGTCGGTGACTATACATGGCAGGGAAGATGTACGGGGCGTTGTCTGCACGCTGCCCCCGCACGTATCCTCTGACCGCACGAAAGCACCGGAAATCACGGACATTTCCATCGACATCGGCATGACGCATGAACAGGCGCAAAGCGTTATATCTCTTGGGGACAGGATTACGATAAACTCATGCTTTGCAGAGCTTTGCGGCTCGGCGGTATCCTCTGCGGCACTTGACGACAGAAGCGGCGTGTGCGCAGTGCTTGCGGCACTGGATATGCTTGACGGGAAAGCCCCCGCTTATAATCTTGCGATATGCTTCTCCGCACAGGAGGAAACAGGGGAGCAAGGCGTGAAGCAGGCTGCCTTTCGCATTCGTCCCGATGAGGCGATTGTCGTTGACGTTTCCTTCGGACGTACACCCGACAGCTCCCCAAAAGAAACCGCCGAGCTTGGGAGCGGCGTAATGATAGGATTTTCGGCTGCCCTTGATAAAGGAATGTCGCATTCGCTTCGCCGCCTTGCGCAAAGATGCGGCATTGCTCATACAATTGAAGCAATGCCATCCTCAACGGGTACGAATGCGGACAGCATTGCCGTTTCCTGCGGCGGAGTGCGGTGCTGTACGCTTTCGTTCCCGATACGCTATATGCATACCCCTGTCGAAACAGCTGACATAAGAGATATCGAAGCGACAGCGAAGCTTATATGCGAGTATGCTTTGGGAGGTACGGAAAATGCTTGACGAGCTTAAGACACTGTGCGAAATAAACGGAGCGTCCGGCGATGAGAGCCGTGTAAGAGAGTATATAATCTCCCGTATCGGTGCTGCCGCCGATGAGATGTTCACCGATAATCTCGGCAATCTTATAGTGTTCAGGCACGGACGCAAAGTCCCCAAAAACAAGATTATGTTTGCGGCGCATATGGACGAGGTCGGCTTTATGATTACTGACATTGGCGAGGACGGATTTCTGAGCTTCGGTGCGGTGGGCGGCATAGACCCAAGGGTTGTTATAGGAAGAACCCTCCGTCTGGAAAGCGGGGTGGTGGGTGCTGTCGGCACAAAGGCAGTGCATCAGCAGTCCGAACAGGAGCGAAAGACTGCTCCCGATTTTGACGGGCTTACCCTTGATATCGGCGCAGGAAGCCGTGAGGAAGCCGAAAAGTATGTGAGCCGTGGCGATTACGCTTATTTTGACACGGATTTCTTTGCATTCGGCGACGGCTTTGTCAAGGGCAAGGCAATTGACGACAGAATCGGCTGTCTTATCATGATGGACATGATAAACGGCGACCCAGAATATGACGCATGGTATGTCTTTACCGTTCAAGAGGAAATCGGCACAAGGGGCGCAAAGGCTGCGGCGTTTACGGTTGCGCCCGACATAGCTATTGTGCTGGAAACAACCACCGCCTGCGACATTGCGGGTGTTAGCGGCGAGAAAAAGGTGTGCCGTCTTGGCAAGGGCTGTGTGGTGTCTTATATGGACAAGGCGACAGTATACGACAGAGGACTGTATTCTTTAGCGTTTGAAACCGCTCGTGAAAAGGGAATACCCGTTCAAACCAAGACGATGATAGCCGGCGGAAACGACAGTGGGGCGATTCATGTAAGCTGCGGCGGTGTGCGCACCTGTGCGATTTCCGTACCGTGCAGATACCTTCATTCCCCGTCCTGCGCCGCAAAGCTCAGCGACTGTGACGCCGCAAAAAGACTTGCGGAGGCAATGCTCTCGGCGGTATCGGATTTATGATAAAGCGCCTTATCTCGCCGAACGAGCTTGCGGAGCTGCCCTGTGTCGGCATGGAGGTGCAGAAGATACACGCTCTGCTTAATGCCTACGGGACGAAATACGATTTCTGCCGATTCTATTCGCATGGATGCGGCGGATTCCTTTCGGAGATGGATGGCAGCTATGTGCTGTACCGTGGGCAGCAAACGGACTATGAGGAGCTTGCGCAGTTCCTTTTGACGAACGGCTTTGTGGAGCTGTTTTGTGCAGAAGAGGATGGCGATGCTCTCGGAGAGCTTATCGGAGCGGAATGCATAAGGATAAACGAAATGCTCTTTTCGGGTGTCTGCGCTTGTGCGAATACTAAGATAGACTGTGCACCGTCGCTGTGCGAGGTCTATTTCATACTCAAAACGGCATTTGAAATCGACTTTGATTCGTGGTACACGGATATGTCCCATAGAATACGTCACGGCGTTTCGCAATTCAGAAGGCTGTCACAAAGCGTGCTTGCGATACAGCATGATTTCTGCGGCGAGGCACTCATCTCTCAGGTGGCTACGCATCCCGATTATCGGGAGCAGGGCACGGCGAGCAGGCTTGTCGGGGCTGTATGCGCCGAGCTTTCACCGAGCAGGGTTTATGTTCTTTGCGAGGATTCACTTGTTCCGTTTTATAAGAAAATCGGCTTTGAGCAGACATCCGTCAAATGCCTGCTCAGGCAAAGCGGATTGCTCCTCAACCGATAACCTTAGTCACAACATTTCTGCGCTCAGTGTCCGCTGTGCGCAATTTTTTTAGAAAATAAGGTTTATTGTGCATTAGCAATAATTTTCATGACTTTTGTTAGTTGATTTTTACTTATTGACGAGGAAAGCTTTTTGTGCTACAATAAAGATAAGGTTAAATGAAACGAAAGCGAGGTAATCAAATTTTGAAAATACTCCCAAGGACTGTTATAGGTCTGCTGTGTGTCTGCATGGCTCTCCCGCTGTGCAGCTGTTCCGAGGAAGCGCAGGTAAACTCCGACTCCTCCGTGACGCAGCCTTCCACGACGACGGTTGACGATGATGTGGAAAACCCCGTGGATGTGACGGATATAAGCATAGAACACGCCGATTTCAACGACGTAACGCTTGAAACGCCCGTATTGAAGTATCTGGGCAATTATGACCTGACCACCGCCGCCGATATAAAGCCTGCATGGAAGCTCTACGAGCAGACGTATGCCGCAGATTATTACGATTCGGCGACCGAAACGTATGTCTATCCCGATGGTGCGGAAAAGCCGATTGTGTGTCAGATTGTCGGCTCTGCACAGATACTTGATACGCTTACGGCGCTTATACAGTCGGACGATTCCCCCGACCTTGTGGACAAACAGGATAACACCTATCCCTACATGATGTCAAAAAATTGCTACGAGGATCTTACACAGTATATGGATATGTCTGCGCCGCAATGGGTGGATTTGCAGGAGTATATCGACCGCTACGAATACAACGGAAAGCACTACTATTATCCGTGGAGCTATGACGTTTCGCCGCAATTCCTGTTCTATAATCGAACCCTTTTTGATGAATATGACATCCCCGACCCTGCAACCCAGTGGGAGAATAACGAGTGGACATGGGATACCTTCCTGTCCGCTGTTCAGACCTTCGTTTCCAAGTCCGGAAGCGAAAGGACTATCGGCGTATACGGCGCATATCTTACGGATAACTTTATCGCCTCTACCGGAACAATGCTTATCGGAACGGATGAGAACGGCAAATTCATTAGCAATATAAAAAACACCGAGGTTGAGCGTGCGGCGACATGGCTTGAAAGCAATCTCAGGCGGACGGGGCTTGCACGGGTAGATTATTACGGCGAATACAACAACATATCTGAAGCTCCGCTGGTGAACGGCTTGTCGGCGTTTCAGGCGATGGGCGGCTGGATCTTTACGAACTATTGCAAGAACTATCCCGATTCGGACATTTTCCTTGTGCCGTTTCCGAGAGATCCCAACGCCGATGATTATTACTACAGAACCTCTACCTTCGGCTACCTTGTCCCCAAGGGCGCAAAGAATATTCAGGGTGCGGCGTGCTTTATTAACTGCTGCCGTCTTAGCGTTACGAACGAGGATATGATCGAAACGACAAAGGCAAGCATGATGAAAAGCAAGAAGTATTCCGAGGAGGAATACGAATTTATGCAGCAGTTCAAGCACGTTGAAAATTTCTCGGCGGTTGTGGACGAGAACTACTGCTTTGATACCGATACCTCCGCTATGCTTCAGAATATGCTGACCGATATTGGCATGGACCAGTCCGATGAGCAGCAGTCGTGGACGCAGATGGTGGAATCCAACAGCCCCGTTATCAATGCGGCACTCGATGATTTCAATTCGGTTCTGGAATAAATCTCGGACAGCCCTGAGCTTAAGGAAATACGGCAGACTTTATGCTGTGTCGCCCTAAACAGGGCTGTTTTTTCACAGTTATGCGCTATAATGTGTTGACATTATTGTATTTTTGTTGTATAATGAAAAGAGAGTGTAATATATCGTTGGGGGTGTGATTTTCGTGGAGATAGAGAAAAAGATCGAATGGCTCAAGCCGGAACGGATATGGAAACTATGCGGAGAATATAAGAATATTTTCGGCATAAATCGAATGCTTATTGTCGGTATTGGGAAAAACGGAACAGATTGCGTTCTTCGCTGTAAGCACCTTACACAATGCCGCTTCGGCTCAGATACAAATAAAATGCGCTACCTCGCTATCGGCGAGCAGAAAATGCTCGACAGCGCTGACTGCTTTGGCTCGGCGTTGGCAGCGGACGAGAAGCTTCCGATAATACCGGAGGAGGCGATTTACAAATATCTCAATAACCCCGCAAAGCTTCCTCAATACGCTCAGGGTTGGTTTGACGAGGGCTTGAAGAATTATTCCCGCGCGACGCCGACCTACGGTCTTACCAAAAGACAGTGCGGCAGGGTTGCGCTTTTCCATAATATAAAGCCCCTTTTGAAACGGCTCGGCGAAAGCATATCCGCATTTTCCGGCTCGGAGCGTTCTCTTGAGATTGTCGTTGTCGGGAATATGGGCGATGCGTTCTTCGGCGGTATGTTCATTGACCTCGCATATATCATCCGTTCGCTTTTCGAGGATGCGTCTTATCCGATAAGGCTATCGGCATATATGTTTGCGGGGGATACGGCTGCGCTTTTTGAGAGCGACCAGCGTGATCTCGGAAACTACTACGCCAACACCATTATCACAAAAAACGAGCTTGACAGGTTTCAGCTTCATAAAACACCTTTTTCTCAAAGATACTCCTCCTCGTTCGAGGTTTCATCGGAGAAGCCGCCGTTCAATTTCTGCTTTATTGCAATGGCGGAGGATTCCTACGCTCTTACCCTGAGCAAAGCCGCAGAGAAGATTTTGTCACGTATGTCGGTGCTTTTTACCAAGGATGACGATGCGGAAAGAATCATGTCCTATAATATGCTGAAGAAAAACGCTTCGCATGATTTTCGCTATCTCTCGTATGATGTGGGGGTTACCGAGGTGCCTGTGGGAAAGCTGTTGTCCTACCTTTCCGTAAGGGTGTTTACCGTGTTTAATCATCTGCTCAACAAAAACAGTGTCGGGCAGTCCAAGCTCGGACAATACTCCTCCAAGGTCACCCCGAATGCGATGTATCTTGCCTCAAAGGCGGGAGCAATTCCTCAGCTTGATTTTGACGAGAGAACCAACCCCACCTTTTCCGCAAGAGCGCTTAGAATAAGCAGCAGCGGCTCTCAGAACTATGTCGCCGAATGGCTGGACAGTCTTGCCGCACTCACCGCCGAGGGCGCAAAAATCTGCGTCAAGGAAATAACCGATGAGATTATATCTCAATGCGAGGAGGCAAAGAGCGATCTTTCAAAGGGCCCGTTCTATTCCATCGAGATTGTGAAAAAGTGCTTAGGCTCGCTGCGTGTTGCGATAGCGAAAATCAAAACGGAAACAGACGACATGAGGGAGCAGGTTGAACGCTCCAAGGGCTTATGCGGTGCTGCGTATATGAAAATAAAAACCTCTGCGCTTTTTGTGAATAAAGCGGCGGAGCAGTATATAAGCGAGCTTAAGGATTATGCGGAATACAGCAGCACTCTCCGCACAGGCAAAACGCTTGTGGACTTCTATCAAAACGTTTACGATATTCTGAACGATTATCTCGAAAATACGCTGTCAAAGAAAGCGGAGATTTTCGAGAAGATAGCCATGAACCGCTCTTCGATTATAGACGACCTTTTTGACAGCGGAAGCGAAAGCTGCGTTAAGGATGCGTTTTCGCTGTCTGATGCCGCTGTTCGGGAAAAGCTCGATTCCATGGTGGAGAAGCTCTCCGAGGAGGAGCTGTCCAAGGCGTTTAAGACATCTCATATCCTTGAGCTTCCCGATGACGATGAAACCGCCTTGGCGCAGGAAATGGTGCGGATTGTGACTAAGCTTTTCCAAAGCCTGTTCAGCATGAACTACAGCGAAATGTGCGGCTTTTTCGGTGTGGATAATGCGATAGGTTCGGGCATAGAGGGCTGTATCGAAACGGCACAGGCAAATGCTCCCGTTGACGACAGCTTCTCCCTCAATCGTATCATCTGCCCCAAGAACACCGAAAACAAGGAAATTGCAGCCCTGCACTCGGTATACAAGGGGATAAGCTATATCTGGAACGCCTCTGTGCTTAATTACACCTGCGTCGTAACGCAGATAAAGGGCGGGGTAAGGCTTGAGAAATTTGAGGACTATGGGCAATGGGAAAATATGCATTATGCCTATGTCAATGATTCCCTGAAAAAGCACGGTATTCATATATTTAATTGACAAGGCAGCTCTGGGGGCAGCTTCTGCCTTATGTCCACTGATGGCGAAGATGGAACCCGCATAAGAGGCGGGGGACATAAGTAGCATTGTTATATTTTACTATGAGAACAAATAATTATTCTGACAGCGTGCTGGTGTACGAGCGGTATTACAAAGCCAGACCGCACCCGCTTTTCTCCCTGCTGAAAAAGCTTGTGCTGTGCTGCGGCACGACCGTTTGCGCAATGCTCTATGTCTTTACGGAGTACGAAGTGCCGCTGAGCCTTACGTTTATTGCGGGGGTATCGCTTGCCTTCAGCGCATTCTTTACGGTTGTTTTTTTCTTCGTCAGAAAGAGGATAGCTGTTCCGCTGCTCGCTGTCGTAGCCGTTCTTTCTGTATGGCTTGTCCTTGGGGAGCGTTTTACGGAGCTTATTACCTATTTTGCCGATTCAATAATGGCGGCGGCGAACGGGCGCTTCTTTAACGCCGTGGATTATCTTTTCCATGAACCATCGCTCCTTACGACATACAATCCCGACTATCTTAGCGGAGTCGCCTTGGGCGGCGTTATCGTCTGCGCACTCTTTTCCTTGATTTCTGCGGCAGCCTTTTCGCGCCGTATCCGAGTGCTTCCGCCTTTGGTATCGTTTATTGTGCTTTGCATACCTACGCTCGCTGCGGAAACGTTGGAATTTAACATTTGGTTCATACCTGTCGCCGCATTTTTCTTCGGGGCGGTTGCCGTTTCGCTTAGCTATTCTCAAGGGCTGGCGGTAAAGCGGGGCAATGCCTCCGAATGTCGGATAATGGCGAGAACGGACGAGGATAAATTCCGCCGAAGCCGAAGCAAGGCTTCATACCGAAGGCGTGTTTCCATGAACGCCGGCTACTATTCAAAATACTTTTCTCTTGCAATTTGCTGCGCTGTATGCTTCGCTTCACTCGGTACAGCGGCGTCCAACATTTTTACCAAAGGCAACGCAATAGATTATACGGGATTTTACGACTTTATATCAACCATCGGGGAAAGCTCCGGAATAAGCTCCTCGCCGTTTGAAAGCGGCCCTGTTTCGGAATACTTCACAAGCTCCGTTCAGCACAGCGCAAGCAGCAGCCTCAACGTCATATCGCCCGGCACGGGGGAGCAGGAAATATTGAAGGTGTCATACACGGGCACTAACCCCATATATCTCAGAGGCGATATTGGCGTGGATTTCCTCGGAACATCGTGGACCTCGCCCGTAGGCGGCGAGTCGGAGCTATGGACAAGCTCTGACCTTTCGAGCAGCTACCGTCCCATTGAGCAGCGTGTTTTGCACTCCGTCTTGAGCGCCTTGGGCATGGATGCGGAAGCGTATGTTGAAAGCTCGATAGTTACAATAGACTACCTTTGTGAAACATCTGTCGTTTTCCTTCCGGCATACACCGCCGAATATGTCTACTATAACAACGATGCGTTCGATGTGTATGGGGATGTTGTGGTCAGGGTAAACGAGGAATTTGGGAACGTAAATACCGTTGAATGCACGGCACTTATACCCGCTTATACCAATGCCGATTCTACATCTACGGGCGGCTCGGCTCTCATAGGCGAGATAGAAAACGCTCTTTCGGACAGTGGAGTTTCGATTAACTCTATATATCGTTCTGTTGTGAGCGAAATCGTTGAGGACAATGTCGTAAGCGACTATGGCGATTTCGTTGAAACGGCGTATCTCGGCATATCGGACGAGTACCTCGAAGGGTGCAGAAGCTTTATGTCGGAAAGCGGTCTTGCGGCTCAGATCAAGAGCTATCGCAGCTATTCCTCTGAGGCGGAGCTTCGGATTTACGCCGCTGCTCTAATAGCCGATTATCTCAGGGATAACTACACCTATTCCTTGACTGCCGACAACGACAAGAGCGACCCTGTGATGAGCTTCCTTAACGACACAAAAAGCGGTCACTGTGCGCTTTATGCAAGTGCTATGACGCTGCTTTTGCGAAGCGAGGGTATTCCCGCACGCTATTGCAGGGGCTTTGTCGTCGACCCCGCAAGAGGCGATGCCACGCAGATCCTGCGCTCGAAGAACCTGCACGCTCGGGTTGAGGTGTATC
>X287_Common_Brushtail__coassemble_100_pt1 | contig 16614 bp, 15 predicted proteins | sample X287_Common_Brushtail__metabat2_high_PE_016 | metagenome-assembled genome bin X287_Common_Brushtail | reverse complement strand
GTGACAGAGCGTGTTGGAAACGCATTCAAGGATGGCTTGGCGTTGAAATAAAATCCCTGGCATGATACCAATACTGCTGCAAAAACCGAAACATTTAGCAAGAGCGACTGGTTGAAGCCGCTCTTGCTTTTCTTGTTCCAATATGGTATGCTAATTGCTGCATGAGAGTACAAATCGGAATTTGGAGGAACGCTGTCGTGAAAATAACATTGAAAAAAATTACGGAACAAAATAGGCAGGAATGTTATTTGCTGAAAGTAAATCCTGCTCAATCCGAATATATAGCTTCAAATGAAAGCTCTTTAAATGAATCGCAGGAAAATGTTGAAATTGCAAGACCGTTTGCGATTTATGCAGATGATAAGATGATAGGATTTACAATGATTGCATGGGATGAAAATAACGAAGACCCAGAAGATAAATATTGGTTTTGGAGATTTATGATTGATAAATCGTTGCAAGGGAAAGGATATGGACATTTGGCTTTAAAAGAGATTATTATAAATTCCAGTTTGTCGATTCGAACCTAACATCATTTTTTGAGCAGGCGTAACACATCGCTGACGTCTCTACAGCTTATTCAAAGAAAAAAGAAGAAACCTCTTGACAAACGGGAATAAGGCTGTTATAATGATAACGTTGCTGTAAAGGATTTTCGGTTTACACCACGGAAAAGGCGGTTTTATGGAGCGCAGCTTTGATTTCGTAATTCTGTTGGACGTGTACGGTGAGCTGCTCTCAAGAACTCAGCGGGATGTGCTTGATATGCGGTACAACATGGATCTCTCCCTCTCGGAAATCGCACAGGAGCGGGGCGGCGTGTCGCGGCAAAGCGTGATGTATTCCATAAAGGCGGGCGAGAAACGCCTGCTGGAGCTGGAGGAGTGCCTTGGGTTCGTAAAGCGTTTGAGAGAGCTGTCGGATAGGCTCGAAAAATCCAAAGTGCTTCTTGCGGAGATTTCCGCAGACTATGATAGGGAAGGGTGCGACCGACGCTTCGCGCGGCTTGAGGAAATGCTCCGTGATATCGAGCGGGAGCTTTGACTGCTCCGCCCGATTTTTTGGGGACAGTGCTTCGGCGGCAGGAACGGCGGGTTTGACGGCGCGCAGAGCGCAGTAAAGGCGGTGAGCTTATGGCTTTTGAGGGATTGTCCGCAAAGCTTAATAACGTGTTCGGGAAGCTCAAGGGTCACGGAAAGCTTAGCGAAAAGGATATAAAGGATGCAATGCGTGAGGTTCGCATGGCGCTTCTTGATGCGGATGTGAACTATAAGGTTGCGAAGGACTTCGTGAACAGGGTAAGCGAGAAGGCACTCGGCGCAGAAGTTCTCGAAAGCCTGACCCCTGCGCAGCAGGTTGTCGATATAGTTCATCAGGAGCTTATCGCCCTCATGGGGAACACCACCGCAAAGCTGGATTTCGGCTCGAAGCCACCCTGCGTTATAATGATGTGCGGGCTTCAGGGCGCGGGTAAGACGACGCATTGCGCAAAGCTTGCGAAGCACCTCATCGGGCAGAATCGCCGTCCGCTGCTTGTGGCGTGCGATGTGTACCGCCCTGCGGCGATAGATCAGCTTAAAATCGTAGGCGAGAAGGCCGGTGCGCACGTCTTTGAGATGGGACAGGGCGACCCCGTTAAAATCGCCAAGGAGGGCATAAAATACGCCAAGGACAACGGCTTTGACGTTGTAATGCTCGATACGGCGGGTCGCCTGCATATTGACGAAAGGCTTATGGCGGAGCTTGAAAATATAAAGCGTGAAACGCAGCCGAACGAGATTCTCCTTGTTGTCGATTCGATGACGGGACAGGATGCGGTGAATGTTGCGGAGAGCTTTAACAATGCTCTGGACATCAGCGGCGTTATCCTCACAAAGCTTGACGGCGACACGAGGGGCGGTGCCGCGCTTACCGTGCTTGAGGTAACGGGAAAGCCGATAAAGTTTGCGGGAATAGGTGAGAAGATAGACGATATCGAGCCGTTCTATCCCGACAGAATGGCGAGCCGCATACTCGGCATGGGCGATGTGCTTACGCTTATAGACAAGGCGAAAACCGCCATTGATGAAAAAGCGGCGCAAAAAACCATGCAGAAGATGCAGGAGAGTCGCTTTGACCTCAACGACCTCTATTCCCAGTTTGAGCAGATCGAGAAGATGGGAAGCATTCACTCCCTGCTTAACATGATCCCCGGAGTAGCCGGAAAGGTTAAGGAGGAGGACATAGACGAAAAGCAGATGCCGCACATGAAGGCGATAATTTCCTCTATGACGAAAAAGGAGCGGGAAAAGCCCGCCGTTATAGATGCGAAACGAAAGCGCAGGATTGCGGCAGGCAGCGGCACAAGCGTCGAGGAGGTAAACCGTCTTCTCCGCCAGTTCGACCAGATGCAGAAAGTCATGAAGCAGATGGGCTTCAGCGGCAAGGGCAAGAAAAAGCGTATGCCAAGATTCCCAATGAATATGGGCGGCATGGGCGGTATGAAATTCTAAATTCTAAGGACAATAAACGCCATGCGGCGGTTATGTTATACAGCTTATATGAAAGGAGAAAATAACATGGCAGTTAAAATCAGACTCAGAAGAATGGGCGCAAAGAAGGCTCCGTTCTATCGTGTTGTCGTGGCTGATTCCCGTTTCCCCAGAGATGGGCGTTTTATCGAGGAAATCGGCTACTATGATCCCACCAAGGAGCCTGCCGTTGTCAACATCGACAAGGAAAAGGCACAGGCATGGATCAAGAATGGCGCACAGCCTACCGATACCGTTAAAAAGCTTCTCAGCAAGTGAGAGGCTAAACGGCTTTCGCCCACGGGCGGTCAGTGCCCGTATTTCAGCATAATCGGCGATAGCCCTCCGCTTCAATCAATTGCTGCAAGCGGCGGGGCAATTGTCTGATAAGATCAAGCCAAAACAACTGCGGCTATACCGCAATCTCTCAAGGAGGGATACAGATGAGAGAACTTCTTGTAATTATCGCTTCCGCTCTTGTCGTGGATAAGGAATCGGTTAATGTTACTGCCGATGAGCCTAACGAGGACGGCGTTACCGTATACCATCTCCATGTTGCTCCCGACGATATGGGCAGGGTTATCGGAAAGCAGGGCAGAATTGCAAAGGCAATCCGTACCGTTATGCGCGCAGGCGCAGTAAGAGCGAACGAGAAAATCTCCGTGGAGATAGATTGATTCGTTGACACAATGTAATTAAAGGCTCGCCCTTATCAAGGGCGGGTCTTTTTTTGTGCCTTATTGCGTGTCGGGCGGGGCTTTGCCGAACGATAATTTGTGTTGCAACAGAATTGTTGTGTTAAAAGTACAAGAAGATTTTGTATGAAATAGTTAAAATGTTGAAAAAGATTGGGCATATTGCACAAAAACATTGGCAAGAAATAGCGATTATCATGAAATTTGTACAAAACTATTGAAAAAAAATAAGGTATGTGGTACAATGATAGCAAGGAAGTACCGCACAAGTGTTGTTGTGCATTGTCCGCTTGCGTTTTGCTCGGCATATTGTGCAAAGCCTTCGGCATACATATGGTATGTCCGCTTCGTTTTCATGCAGGTTTTGCGCTGTATCTTGAAACAAAAGTGCCGTTCGGTGCGGCTGGATAATACCCGTTTCCTTCTGTTGGCGGCGTCCGTGCCGCCCTTGGCGCAGACAGGGTGTCTGCACATGACCCCTCAAAAGAGGGCATGGGAAGCATTGCGCATATCATGTGTGCGGCTAAAAGCTAATAGCTAACGGCTAAAAGCCATTGAGCGGTGGGCTTTTGCGCTGTTTGATTTGTTAAATTTCTGACAAGGAGGTAGATTCGCATGGCAATTGTTGTGCCCGAAAAATACAATGTCCCTCTGTATCTGTTCCATCAGGGAGAGAACGCTCATGCGTATGATTTTTTCGGCTCGCATAAGGCAAGCGAGGGCGGAAAGCTCGGTGCTGTCTTCAGAGTATGGGCGCCGCGCGCAAGATCCGTAAGCGTTGTGGGGGATTTCAACCATTGGGACAGAACACGGGGCTACATGAACAAGATAAGCGACGGCGGCATATGGGAGCTGTTCGTAGAGGGGATAAAGCAGTTCGATAACTATAAGTACAGCATCGAAACCCCTGACGGACTTATAAAGCTCAAGGCCGACCCGTATGGCTATCATATGGAAACACGCCCGAACACCTCCACGAAATTCTACGACATCGAGGGCTTCCGCTGGAGCGATGCGAAATACCAAAGGGAGCTTTCGCAGAAGAATATATACGACAGTCCTGCGAATATTTATGAGGTGAACGCCGGCTCGTGGCGGATGGACGGGGAGAACTACCTCGACTATAACCGCCTTGCCGATAAGCTTATCCCCTACGTAAAGGATATGGGGTACACCCATATAGAGCTTATGCCGATAGGCGAGTATCCCTATGACGGCTCTTGGGGGTATCAGCAGATAGGCTACTATGCCCCGACCTCGCGATTCGGAACGCCGCACGATTTTATGTCGTTTGTCGACAAATGCCACAAGGAGAGCATCGGCGTTATCCTCGACTGGGTTCCCGCTCACTTTCCGAAGGATGCGGCGGGCTTGTATGAGTTTGACGGGGAGAGCTGCTATGAATACGAGGACCCGCTTAAGCGGGAGCATAAGAACTGGGGCACGCACATTTTCGACTGGGGCAAGCCTGAGGTGCAGTCGTTCCTTGTTTCCAACGCAAACTACTGGATCGAAAAATACCATATAGACGGTCTGCGCGTGGATGCGGTGGCGTCAATGCTTTACCTCGATTACGACAGGCGTGACGGCGAGTGGCGTCCGAACTCGAACGGCGGCAAGGAGAACCTTGAGGCTGTCGCCTTTCTCCAAAAGCTTAACGCCGCCCTTTTCAAGGAGCATCCCAATATCATGATGATTGCGGAGGAGTCCACCGCTTGGCCGCTCGTAACAAAGCCGGCGGATATAGGCGGACTTGGCTTCAACTTCAAGTGGAACATGGGCTGGATGAACGATATGCTCCAATACATGAGCATGGATCCGCTCGGAAGACCATATAATCATAATCTGGTTACGTTCTCGTTCTACTACGCCTTTTCGGAAAATTACATCCTTCCGATAAGCCACGACGAGGTTGTATACGGGAAATGCTCAATGCTCGATAAAATGGGCGGACCTAGAGAATACCGCTTTAACAGCATGAGAACCTTCCTCGGATATATGACCGCCCACCCCGGCAAGAAGCTTATGTTCATGGGGCAGGAGTTCGCACAGTACAAGGAGTGGAACTTCCAGACGGAGCTTGACTGGGATGTGCTTGAGTTCGAGCCGCACCACAAGCTGCACGAATATGTCAAGGCACTCAACAGGTTTTATAAGGAGCATCCTCCGCTTTGGGAATGCGATACAAGCTGGGAGGGATTCCACTGGATTTCCGCCGAGGATAACGCAAACAGCGTAATCGCCTTCAGAAGGATTGCCCGAAACAAGGACGAGGTCATCGTTGTGTGCAACTTCCAGCCTGTCCGCCATGAGGTCTACGAAATCGGCGTTCCGTACTATGCGGATTACGAGGAGGCGTTCAACTCCGACAGCGTAAGCTTCGGCGGCAGCGGAATTTCCAACGGAACTCTGACCGCTGTCGAAGAGCCAATGCACGGCGAGCAATACAGAATTTCCTTGGATCTGCCGCCGATGTCCGTGCTTTATTTCACCATCAAGAATAAGCGCACCCCGCCGAGCGTCCTCGCCGCCTCCGAATCGGAGGAAAGCGAAGACAGGACGGAGGACGCCGACACGGAAAAGAATGCCGACCTCAAGGCAGATTTGAGCAGCTCCGCCGCTCCCGAACCGAAGGAATGCGCCGCTAAGACGCAGAGCGCAGGCGCACCGCCAATAACCGACCGTAATACTACGGCTTAAATAAGGAGGACTATATATGAACCACATTAAAAAAGAATGTGTCGCTATGCTTCTTGCAGGCGGACAGGGCAGCCGCCTTTACGCATTGACGCAGGACATGGCGAAGCCTGCCGTTCCGTACGGCGGAAAGTACAGGATTATCGACTTCCCTCTTTCCAATTGCGTTAATTCCGGCATAGACACCGTCGGGGTACTTACACAGTACCAGCCGATGGTGCTCAACGAGTACATAGGCAACGGTCAGCCGTGGGGACTTGACAGGGCGCACGGGGGAGTTCACGTTCTCCCGCCCTATGAAACCGCATCCGGCAAGTCGTGGTATTCCGGCACGGCGAACGCCATTTATCAGAACATCGGCTTTATCGACCGTTATAATCCCGAATATGTCGTTATACTTTCGGGCGACCACATCTATAAGATGAATTACGGCAAGATGGTGGATTTCCATAAGAAGAACAACGCCGACGCTACCATCGCCGTTCTTGAGGTTTCGTGGGAGGAGGCATCCCGCTTCGGCATCATGAGTGCCAACGAGGACGGAGAGATATACGAGTTTTCGGAGAAGCCGAAGGAGCCGAAGAGCAACCTTGCGTCCATGGGCATCTATGTGTTCACATGGAGCAAGCTCCGCCAGTATCTGATTGACAACGAAAACGACGAAACCGCAACCAAGGACTTTGGAAAGAACATCATCCCCGCAATGCTTGCAGACAAGCAGAAGATGATGGCTTATCACTTTGACGGATATTGGAAGGATGTCGGGACAATCGACTCCCTGTGGGAGGCGAACATGGATGTGCTTGACCCGAACGTTCCCCTTGATTTGCTTGACGACAGCTGGAAGATTTACTCACGTAACCCCGTTATGCCGCCGCATTATGCGGGTCCTGCAAGCCAGATAGAGAACTCCATGATAGCGGAGGGCTGCGAGATAAACGGCATGATAGACTTCTCCGTACTTTTTGCAGGCGTTACCGTGGAGGAGGGCGCTATCGTCCGTGACAGCATCATAATGCCTAATTCCGTAATAAAGAAGGGTGCAGTTATCGAGTACGCCATTGTCGGCGAGGATTGCGTTATCGGCGAGGGCGCACATATCGGAGAGCGTCCCGAGCTTATAGAGGATAAGTCCAGCTGGGGCGTGGCGGTAATCGGTCACCATGTGAACGTATCCGATAAGGCTGTCGCACCGCCCAAGGCTATGATTTCTAAGGATATATGAGGAAAGGAAGTTTTTGAGATGGCAAGTATGTCTAATGTTCTGGGTCTGATTTTTGCTAATATGCATGAAGAAAACCTCCCCGAATTTACAAAGGCGAGAGCTATGGCGAGCGTTCCTTTCGGAAGCAAGTACCGTCTTGTTGACTTCCCGCTTTCGAGCATGGTTAATTCGGGCATAACGCAGGTTGGCGTTATAACAAAGCGCAACTACTATTCGCTTATGAACCACCTCGGCATGGGCAGCGAATGGGATCTTGCGAGAAAGACCGGCGGTCTGCATATCCTTACGCCGTATGGCAGAGAGGGTGCGGGAATGTACCGTGGGAGGCTGGAGGCTCTTTCGGGCGCAGCCGAATTTATCCGTGAGAGTAATGCGGAATATGTGGTGCTTTCGGACAGCAACCTTGTAGCAAACATGAACCTTAAGCCCGTTGTGGATTTCCACGAGGAAAGCGGCGCAGATATTACCTGCGTTTACGGCAGAGGGGTTTATCCCGTAGAGAGGGCTATGCGCCAGACGGTGCTTGCGATAAACGAGGAGAACATTGTTTATGACGTTCTTTCCCGCCCCGCAATAAGCGGCGAGATGAATGTTGCGCTGAATATATACGTAATGCGCCGCCGTTTCCTTGAGGACATAATCCGCGAGAGCGAATGCCGTGCGCAGTACAGCTTTGAAACGGATATTCTCCAGCATAAGCTGCACGATTACAAGGTCTGCGGCTACAGATACGATAGTTATTTCGAGATAATAGATTCCGTCAAGACCTATTACAAGGCGAATATGGACATGATGAACCGAAGCGTATCGCACGAGGTGTTCTCGCTTGATAAGCCGATTTACACCAAGGTTCGTGACGTAGCGCCCGCAAAGTACGGGATAGACTGCTCCGTCAAGGGCTCGCTTGTTGCGGACGGCTGCCAGATCGAGGGTGTTGTGGAGAATTCCGTCCTGTTCAGGGGCGTTAAGGTAGGCAAGGGTGCGGTCGTAAAGAACAGCATCGTGCTTCAGGGCACTGTCATCGAGGACAAGGCATCGTTCATTAACGCCATAAGCGACAAGGATGTAACCATCACCAAGAACCGCACCATCACAGGCTCCGATGATTATCCCGTCTATATAGCCAAGGGAGCAGACGTTTAACCTCTTTCAGCAAGAAGTCCACCGCTTCTAAAGCGGTGGAATGAATTGCCAAAGAAAAGCTAACGGCAGCGGTGGGCGGAGAGAAATCGGTATCCCCCCGCTGACACGAGGACAATCCACACCTATGTGTGCATGTCGTACTCTGTTAAATTACCGAGCGTGGATTGAAACAGCGTGGATTGAAACAAGGAAATGCCTGCAATAAGGGCAGCTCCAATAATTGATATTGCAAAAAAGCCGCACCTCTTTTCGGGGGGTGCGGCTTTTGATATGTGGAGATTGGGTGGGCTAAATCTTGAAGACTGCGCTTGTGAATGCGGGCAGGGTAAGCCCGTCAAGCTCGGTCATCTCCCCTGTCAGGAGGTTCTCGGCAGAGCCGCTGACGTTAAGGCTGAACGAAAAGGGGGCGCTGTCCGCATTTATCACGGTGAGAAGCGAATCGCTGTTCGCACTTCTGAGGAAGGCGTATTGACGGTTGGTGAGCTGAACCTGCTTGTAGTCGCCCTGCGATGTGGCGGGGTGAGTCTTGACTATACTGCACAGAGCGTTTATATGCTCCGTTAGGTCGCAAATGCCCTCGCTTTTCATCCTGCTCTCGTTAAATTCGGGACGCAGCGCATCGTCGCCGCCGCTCTTGTCGCCCTGCACGCCGAACTCGCTTGCGTAGTAAACGGAGGGAATCCCCGGCATCATGAACATAAGCGTGTATATGAGCGGCAAATGCTCCTTGGTCTTGAGCATGGTTGCGATACGGGTGACATCGTGGTTGTCAACGAAGGTGTACAGGTGCTTCCCACGGTACAGACACCAGTTCTCGCTTCCGAACTGGCGGTTGATGGAGTGGGCAATCTCGAACATATTCATATCGTTGAAGCTCGAAAACAGTCCCTTGTAGCATTCGTAGTTGGTTACGCTGTCAAGCATTTCGCTGTTCATCCACTTGTTGTAATCGCCGTGGAGCGTTTCTCCGAGGAGGAAAAAATCCTCCGAAAGCCACTTGCAATGCCCGTGAAGCTCTTTAAGGAAATTAAGGTCAAGGCAGTACGCCACATCAAGACGCAGCCCGTCTATCCCGAACTCGTTTCTCCAGCCCGTTATGCAGTCCTTGATATATTGCTTTACATCGGGGTTAAAGAGGTTCAGCTTGACAAGCTCGTAATGTCCCTCCCAGCCCTCGTAGTAAAAGCCGTCGTTGTAGCAGGAGTTGCCCTCACGGACGTGAAACCAATCTCTCTTGCCCGAGGACAGTCCATGCTCCCGAACGTCGCAGAAAGCGCCGAAATCCCTTCCCACATGGTTGAACACGCCGTCAAGCACGACTCTTATGCCGTTTTCGTGCAGGGCATCGCAGACCCTTTTGAAGTCCTCGTTCGTTCCGAGGCGGCGGTCGATGGTGGTGTAGTCGATGGTGTCATAGCCGTGCGATACGCTCTCGAACACAGGCCCGAAGTATATGGCGTCGCAGCCGAGCGACTTTATGCGGGGAATGTCGTCGATAAGCCGAAGAACGGCGTGCGATACGGGCGCATTCCTATCGTTCACACGGGGGCAGCCGAAGTATCCGATGGGGTAGATGTGGTAAAAAATAGCATTTTCAAACCAGTTCATATAAAGCTCTCCTTGTTTCAATCCACGCAGTATACACGGTACTTGGTATGCGTGCATTGAAGATAGTGCGGGCGTTTGCAAACGTCCTTAACCATTGTATCACAAAATCACCGTAAAGTCAACTTCTTTGTGCAAAACGTACAAATAAAGTGCGTGTTGTTGTTGAACATTAAAAAAATTCACAAAAATATCTTGAAAACAGTTACACAACGTGCTATAATAAACGCATGAGCGTTTATTATAGATCAAATGCCTTGCACATACGTTCGCTGCGCTCACTCCGTGCACCTCGGCAAATTATATCACAATGCTTCGCATCATGATATAATAAACGCATGAGCGTTTATTATATCAGCTATTAGCTATTAGCGTTTAGAAATCCGCAGACCGAATAAAACGCCGACGGCAGAGTTTGTTTCGCCTATTGACATTTTAGCGTAATTGTGCTAAAATTCAAAAAAGGAGTGTGATCTTTATGAATATGATCCGACCCGTATCTGACCTTAGGAATAATTTTGCCGATATTTCGAGGATTGTACATGAAACCTCGCAGCCTGTTTTTCTGACGAAAAATGGCTATGGCGATATGGTGGTTTTAAGCATGGAAGCCTTTGAAAACCTGCAATTTGAGAGCGAGGTATACTTAAAGCTAAAGGAAGCGGAGCGAGAGGCTGAAATGACCGATAAGCGCTACTCTCAAAAGGATGTTCTAAAGGCTATGAAGGATGCAATCGGAGAAGCTCGGGATGTATAAGCTGGAGTATTTACCGCTCGCTCGACAGGATCTTATAGATATAGTTAGTTATATTAGTCAGGAATTGCACAACCCGTATGCGGCGGAGCAATTAGCGGTGAAATTGACTGACGCAGCCGAGGGCATACTTTCGTTTCCATACGCCTGTCCTGCGTACATTCCGATTCGGCAGCTAAAGCATGAGTATCGGAAATTGCTCGTGCAAAATTACATTATGCTCTATTGGGTTGACGATGCCGCACAGACAGTTACGATAGCTCGCGTGGTGTATGCTCGGCGGGATTACGAGAATATGCTGGAGGATTCGGACAGCAGGGCTGACAATGCCTAAAAAGACATATACATACATGGCAATTCAGGAGGTGGATTGAAAAGATGACGGCTGGATATATGGGCAAGGCTTTGAGCCTTATCATAGCGGCGGTTATTATGGTGACGATTATTCCGTTCACGGCATTTGCGTCAAGCACGCAGGATGTGATTATTGTCGGGGCTAATCCATCGTTCGGAATTACAAAAAACGGCTCGTCCTACAGCGGTGTGGGATACGATTATTTAGAGGAAATTTCCAAGACCACGGGTCAGAGGTTCACGTATGTCGAGGGCACGCCGGCGGAGCTTTTCTCCATGCTTGCCGACGGGAGAATAGACATCATCCCGTGCGTTACCGAGGAGGAATGCTCGCTTTATACAAAGCTTGCCGAGGGTGATTTGCAGGAGATTATGGAGCAGGTGCCTGCCGCCCAAGAGCCTATGGAGCAGGAGTCGCAGGATGACCTACAGTCGGAGCAGCTTATCGAGGTGTTCGGCTATTCCATGGCGGCGAAATATGCGGCGGTCTACATAAGCGATAACGGCGGAGAAACGATTTACGCTAGCGATGTGCAGACGCTGAACAAAGCCAGAATCGGCTATCTTGCCGAGGACGGGGATAAGTTTTTCGTAAACGGCAAATTCAAATACAGCGAGATAGAGGATGCGCAGTTTATCCTTTATAATACCGAAAGCCAGATGAAGGCGGATTTTGTTTCGGGAAAGGTCGATGCGGTCGTTAAGGACTGCTTCAGGGCTTGGGGAGATGAGGCGATTGCGTACAGCTTTTCGGCGAGTCCCTGCTGCTTCGCCGTGTCCTCGGATAATACAAGCCTTAAGGCAATGATTACGGAGGCTGTCGGGCAGATTTTTATCGAGAACCCGAATTTTGCGGGAGAGGCTTATGATGAGAACGTGAACCGCTACGGCATGGCGCGGTATGCGTTCACCCAGACCGAAAGCGAATACATCGAAAAGAAGCAGACGCTTAACCTTGCGTTCAACACCGCCTCATCCGATATTCTTCAGATAGCGGGAGAAATATCGGGGAGCGTCATCGGGCTTACGGATACAACGCTTAGCCGCCTTGAGGAGCTTCTCGGGATGAGCATAAACGTCATCAACTGCCCGAACCTCGTGGAGTGCATTAACCTTGTGGAGAGCGGCGAGGCGGACGTTATATTCGGCGGAGTAAATCCCGATGACCTTGCGGAGTATTCCGGCTATTACATAAGCAGTCCCCTTACCCGTGAGCCGATAGTGATTGCGGGCAAAAGCACTGCATCCGTAAACGGCTATGTAAAGGTGGCTGTGCCGTTCTATTCCGATGATATTACCTCGTATATAAGCACGCTGTACCCGGGCGCTACCTTCCTTCCGTACCAGAATATCCGCCTTTGCCTTAAGGCGGTAATGGACGGCGAGGCGGACATTGCCTGTGCGGGTGCATATGAGGTTATCTACATGAAGCACAACGGCTTCGAGGATATTGCCATCCTCGACGTCTGCAACGCATACCACACCGAGTGCATGGCTGTAAGCTCCGATAACACCGTGCTTTGCGGGATTATCGACAAGGCTCTTTTGCAGATATCCGATAATTATATCGCCACGGAGATATACGAAACCATGGTGACATACGGCTATGATGCCATAGAAGCAAGCGACATCATGAATAAGCTCGTGTGGGTATTCGTTGCGCTGTCGGTATTTGCGATTGCGGGCGTGGTGACGCTTGCCGCAGTCATGAGACGCAGGAGCAGGAGAATCGAGAACGTTGACCCGCTTACGGGCGGCAGAACGAAGAAGAAGTTCATAGAGGATTTCGCAAGGCTCATAAAGAAAACCTCGCCGCACGGCTGGGCGCTTATATTGATAGACATAGAGAAGTTCAAGTATATCAACGACCGCTTGGGCTATGAGGAGGGAAACAGGATTCTCGAACGGCTGTACAAGGTGCTTGGCGACCATATGGCTGACGAGGAGATTTTTGCGAGAATATCGGACGACGTTTTTGCGTGCGCCATCCATAACGGCTCGGATAACGAGCTGTCGTTGAGAATGTACGACGTGTTCGCAGAGTTTGAGCGCAGAAATTCTCTGTTCGTCAAGTACAACGTCCTGTTCAGCGCAGGAATATGCAGGCTTGGAGAATTTGAGCAGAAGAACGGCACGGTGGACGTCAACGCCGCCTTGGACCGCTGCGCCATAGCCAAAAAGACGGTCAAGGGACGCCACAGTCATTCCATTGCGTTCTATGACGATACAATGCGTGACAAGACGCTTAGGGAGAAGGATTACGAGAGCCTTATGCCAACTGCGCTTGCGGAGCATGAGTTTCAATGCTACCTACAGCCGAAGTACGGGCTTAAATCCCTCCACATCGAGGGCGCAGAGGCGCTTATCCGCTGGAACAGCAAGGAGTTTGGCTTTGTCTTCCCGAACGATTTCATCCCGCTCAGCGAGAAGAACGGCTTCGTGGTGGAGCTTGATTTCTTTATCCTTGAGGAGGTCTGCAAGGCAATGCGCCGCTGGATCGATTCGGGAAAAACGCCCGTAATCGTGTCGGTGAACCAGTCCAGACTGCACCTGAACAATGATGATTATATCTGGCGGCTGCGTGAGATAGTGGATAAATACGACATTCCGTACAAGTATATAGAGCTTGAGCTTACCGAAAGCGTGTTCACGGAAAATGCGGATTTGCTTTTGAAGATAATGCAAAAGCTGCACGACATCGGATTCAGGCTTTCGATAGACGATTTCGGCTCGGGCTATTCCTCGCTTAATATGCTTAAGGATATGCCGGCGGACGTGGTGAAGATAGACCGTGAATTTTTCAGCGAAACCGTAAATTCCGAAAAGGGCAGGACAGTTATTTCCACCGTGGTTGATCTTGCAAAGAACCTTAATATGGAGGTCATTTCCGAGGGCGTTGAGAACGAGGATCAGGTAAGGTTTTTGAGCGAAATCAACTGTGAGATGGTTCAGGGATACTACTTTGCAAAGCCGATGACTATTCCGGCGTTTGAGGAGCTGTGGGAGCGGGATCTGGCGAAGGCTGCGCAGGAGCGTGAGCAGGAGCAGGCTCAGGAATCCGTGCAGGAATAAGCGTTGTGGCGAGGTCGGATGGGAAAAGCTCTTGACAAAACCGAGATAATGAGGTATAATAACACATGGCTAACATATGGCAGCTGCCCGCAATTACATACGGGCAGCCGCTTGTGAGGCTTAATAAATGCGGGTGTGGCGGAATTGGCAGACGCGATTGATTTAGGTTCTATTGGCAACACCGTGCAGGTTCAAGTCCTGTCACCCGTACCAAACCAATGTAATCCGAGCCCATTTCCGATTGGAGATGGGCTCGGATTATTTGTATATTTCGAGTAGAAAACTGGCAAGGTAGTTCAAAATGCTATCTTGCCTGTTTTAGTTTCTGTGTTAAAGCGCAGCTTGCTGTACCTTTGCAGTATAAAGTTTCCTCCCTGCTGCGCAACAGGGAGGAAACTGACCAAAAATTCCTTTTATTATCTACTTGCGAGGAGTGCAACGCTTAGGCTAGATGTCTTTACCGTTTACCCTGTCCGGTCACCACATAATTGCACTATGCACGAGACCTCTATTTTCATGATCATAGATCTTTCCTTTATAGGTAATTGTGATATCCTTACATGAGCAAAAAATTTCGGAACCATATTCAATCACACCGTCGGGGATGGTTACGCTTGTAAGGCTTGCGCATTCCATGAAGGCGTGGTAATTGATTTTGTTCAATCCGTTGGGAAGGGCTATACTTGCAAGATTTGTACACCCTCTGAAAGCATCGATACCAATTTTAGTTACGCTATCAGGAATATTTACGCTTGTAAGACATACGCAATCCTCGAATGCCCCGTAGCCGATTTCGATTACGCTTTCGGGAATAGCTATACTCTTAAGACTTACACATTGGTTGAAGGTTTCGCTGTCAATTTTGGTTATACCGTCGGGGATATTTACGCTTGTAAGTCGTATACAGCGGTTAAAGGCACCACTATCAATTTTCAATACATTATCAGGCACAGTCATGCTTGTAAGGCTGCAGCAGTTACTGAAGGCTCTGCAGCCAATTTCGGTTACGTTATCGGGGATAGTTAGCTTGTAAGGCTTGCGCAGCCAGCAAAGGTATAATCGCCAATTTTGGTTACGCTGTCAGGGATAGCTATGCCTGTAAGATTTGCACAAAGAAAAAAGACACCATTAATTTCCGTCACGCCGTCTGGGATATTTGCGCTTGTAAGATTCTCGCAATTCATAAAAGCATTCCTGCCAATCTCGGTCACACTGTCGGGAATAGCTACGCTTACGAGGCTTGTGCAATCCCTGAATGCCTCCTCACCGATGAACGTAACACCATCGGGAATAACAACGCTTACGAGGTTTATGTGGTTGTGAAAAGCATGGTTGCCGATCGCGGTTACGCCGTCAGGAATTACTAACTCGGCAAACACCCGTGATACAGCCTTTAATACCCCATCCACAATACGCATACCGCTTTCGCCTAAATTAATAGCATCATACAGCAAATCAATATGCTCAAAATCATAAGATTTCCCTTTGTAAGTCGCTTTTGTGATATTGTTGCATTCATAAAATGCACTTCCGATTCCAATCACGCTGTCGGGGATGGTTATGCTCTTAAGATTACGACACCATAAAAAGCGCAATCGCCAATTGAGGTCACACCGTCGGGTATATCTATGCTTGTAAGGCTTGCGCAGCAAGAAAAGGCATTCTTGCCAATATAGTTCACACCATGGGGTATTGTTACGCTTTTGAGTTTCCTACAGCCTTTAAATGCATGGTCAGCAATTTTGGTCACGCCGTCAGGAATTACGAACTCGGTAAACTCCCGTGACACATCCTTTAGTACCCCATCCTCAATAAGCACACCGCTTTCGCCTATATTAATAGTGTCACATAACAAATCAAGGTTGTCATAATCATAAGATTTTCCCTTATAGGTCGCATTTGTAAGACTTGTACATTGCGCAAAGGTGCCGTCGGTGATTTTGGTTACGCTATCTGGTATAGTTACGCTTATGAGCTTTTCGCAGCTCTCAAAGGCAAAATTGCCAATTTCAATCACGCCATTGGGGATATCGATGCTTTTAAGACTTGTACAGCCATAGAAGGCATCGTCGCCAATTTCAATAATGCCATCAGGAATAATTACCTTTTGATAGTCTGTTTTTTTAAATTCGCTTTCCTTAATCTTAGTCACCTTAACACCGTCTACTTCGCTCGGAATAGTCAATATTTTCCTTGTGCTCATGATATCTCCTTTCTTTGTGCTGCGAGGTATTTATGGAAATCAGGTGTGTATGCAAAAAGACACTCCTTTACCAAGATGGATGGGATTATTTACTGCGGAGAATGTTAAATAGATATGTAGCATCGCTCATAATACAATATTCATCTTTTATTAAAATAAATATCTCGTGTTTTTTATTATACATCGTATTACGACTTTTGTCAAGAGATTTTCGAGAATTTTTTTAAAATCTATTGACATTTTTGTCTTCTGCGAATAAAATAATATAGTCAACGCAAGTTGTGGATTGAAACATCTTCTCTTACAATATCGGCATAGGTTGAACGGCGAGGCAATTTGTTTCGCCGTTCAGCATT
>X287_Common_Brushtail__coassemble_98_pt1 | contig 16644 bp, 10 predicted proteins | sample X287_Common_Brushtail__metabat2_high_PE_016 | metagenome-assembled genome bin X287_Common_Brushtail | reverse complement strand
CTCCGATATGATGTACAACGCTGGCTGCGCTGTGGCGGAGAGAATATCGGATTCGGGATACGCCGTTATCCTTGCGGGCGGCGGGAATAACGGCGGCGACGGCTTTGTGGCGGCAGGACGTCTTGCGGCGGCAGGCGTGGGCTGCGCCGTTATCATGGCGGGCGGAGCGCCGAGAACCGACTGCGCCGCTAAGCATTTCGAGCTTCTCAAGAGCGAAACGGACGTTGAGATAATAAGCTTTGCGGAGGACAGGGAGCGTGCCGCCGCCGCCATAGCAAGGGCGGATACGGCGGTGGACTGTATCTTCGGGACAGGCTTTCACGGGCGGCTGCCCGACACGGCGGCGGAGCTTATCTCGCTTGCAGGCTCGTGCAAAAGGCGCATAGCCGTCGACGTGCCGAGCGGAGTAAATTCGGACAGCGGCGAATATGACGAGCGCTGCTTCAAGGCGACAGGGACGCTGGTGCTTGCCGCCATGAAAACGGGGCTTCTCGCCCCGAGCGTTCAGAATATCATCGGCGAAAGGGAGCTTTTGGATATAGGAATAGACGAGAGCTGCTTCATAAAGGCAGGCTTCACCGCAAGGCTTACCGACGACAGCCTTTGCCATCCGTTCCCTCCCCGAACGAGGGAATCCCACAAGGGCACGTTCGGGCGGCTTCTTAACATTGCGGGCAGCATTCGCTACAGCGGTGCGGCGGCAATCTCTACTAAAGCCGCCCTTCGGAGCGGAGTCGGGCTTTGCACCCTCGCCGCCCCGATAAGCGCCGTTAAGATAATCGCCTCCTCGCTGCACGAAACGACCTACCTTCCCCTGCCCGAAACGGAGGAGGGCTTTGCGGCGGCGAACGCATGGGAGGCTGTCGGGGAGCTTCTTGCGAAAACGAATGCGGTGTCGATTGGCTGCGGGCTTGGGAATAACGAGGGAGCACGAACGCTGACGGAATATGTCATACGAAACGCAGATTGTCCGATAATTATCGATGCGGACGGCATAAATTCCCTTGTCGGCAATATAGATATACTAAAGGAGCGCAGGGGCGAAACCATCCTTACGCCGCACCCCGCAGAGTTCAGCCGCATAACTGGCACGCCCGTGCCACTTATACAAGCCCGCCGTATCGAATCGGCACGGAGCTTTGCCGCAGAATACGGCGTAACGCTCGTGCTTAAAGGCTCGGATACGGTTATCGCATCGAAGGACGGAGAGCTTTTCGTCAACATCGTCGGCAATGCGGGGCTTGCCAAGGGCGGCAGCGGCGATGCCCTGACGGGGATAATCGGGAGCATGGCGGCGCAGGGCGTAGAACCGTTCACGGCGGCGGCAAGCGGGGTATACTGCCATGCGAGGGCGGCGGATATCCTCGCAGAGGAAATGCCAATGCTTAGTATGCTTATAACGGATGTCATAGACGTTCTCCCAAGGGTTTACGGCGGCGAGGGTGCGCAAGGGGCAGGGACATAATTTCCCCTTTGACGCTGTCCCCCCGAATGACTGCCCCCGCATAAAGGCTTTTTTTGAAAAACCGCCTGCGTCTTCTACGATATGTTTGAACGGAGGATTTTTTGTGAACGAAAGAGCGAAAAAAATCATAAGGGGCGCATTGGCGGCGGTGCTGATGTGCGGCGGCTGCGCAGGGAGCGGCTGTGCGGCGAGCCTTCCGTTTTCGGCGGAAACGGATTTCGACACCGCCTACACGGTAACGGCGCAGATAATCTGCGGCGAGCTTGAGGCAGTGGCTGAGGTAACGAGGAGCGGCGGCGGGAGATGGGATTTTTCCTTCACCGAGCCGCAGGAGCTTATGGGCATAACCATCTCCCTAGACGAGGACGGCTATACGGCGAGTCTTGGCGGGCTTAGCTTTTCTGCGGAGGACAATCCCGTATACAGCACCGTTCCCGACATCATCTCGGCGGCGGTGGATTCCCTGTCGGATGTCCCAAGCGAAAGCATAAGCGAGCAGGACGGAGTGCTTACCATCGACACGGAGTATGACGGACGAAGGGTTACCGTTACGGCGGCGAGTGACAGCGGCGAGCTTATCTCGCTTAAATGCCCCTACCATAAGCTTGCGGTATATTTCAGCGAGCAAAACGCCGTTTTGGAAACGGAGGAGTGCGGTCTTGTAGAGGATTAAGAAAAAAACAAAGCCCTCCCTCGGAGAGCCTTGTCTACGCTATGAAAGCCCCGACATATCGGGGCTTGCTTTTTGTTTCATCCGATTTTTACTTAATCACATTCGGCGCAGCCTCAATGCACGCCGACACCATTGCGGCGGCAATCCTTGCGGCACGCTCCGCCGAAATGCCGTTGGGATTATTGTGCCAATCGATATAGGAGCAGAGAAACCCGCCCGATATGAATGCGGAAACGGCTTTGGCTTCACGGTCGGTCTTGTTTACCATAAGATTTATCATCGTATCGGCGGATGCGCTGAGTACGTTTTTGAGCCGTATCAGAAGCATTCCCCGCATATCCACACGAAGAAGATGAAAATAGTAATCGAAGTCCTGCGTAATAAGCTTGTCCATCCCTAAGAAAAGGTCGCTTACGCTTTTTTCGAGATCCGACGGGTCGAACCTCCCCGCAAGCTCTTTAATGGCGACGACAAGCTCCCCCTCTATCTCGTCAAGGACATCGGTAAGACAACGATAGTGGGTATAGAACGTTCGGCGGTTCACGTCCGCCTCGGCGGTAAGCTCGCTTATGGTTATCGAGGAGATGTCCTTCCGCTCCATTATCCTAAAGAGCGCTTCCTTTATCGCCTTTTTGGTGCGGACAACCCGTTTATCGTATTCGTGGCGCACTGTGCCTGTCATAATATGTATTCCTTTCACCGTTTATCGGCAGCTGCCGAAAGCATGGCATAACCGATAATACTCAAATGTGAATATTTCATACACTATTATATATCATCGTTTCCGATTTGTCAAGTGGGTATTTTGCCCTTAAGGAATGGACTTTTCGATAACAAGGCTGCCATGCCCCTGCCTGACGGCGGGAGAAATCGTCAGACCTGTTATTTGCCCTTAAGGCTTAGACTTCGGGGGCAGCCGCCTCCGCCCCTGCCCGCCGACATTGGAGGAGCGTTTATTCCACCCTTATTCCGCCCGAATGGTGCGGAGCTTCCTCCTCGGTTTCATCCTCGGATTCCTCTGTTTGGACAGATTCAGCCGTTTCTGCGGCAGTCGTTTCGCCTGCTTCAGACGTTTCGGCAGAGGTGTCCTCGGTTTCCGTCACGGCGGAGCTATCCGACGTATAGGTATCGGGAATATCGTCGCTTCCGCTTGCGCTATAGGTAAGACCGCTTCTCGCAAAATAGGCGTAAACCCCGTCCGCTATCGCCTGCGCCATGCCCGACTGGTAGGTTGAATCCGCCATTACCATGCACTCGCGCTCGTTAGAGATAAAGCCCATCTCCACAAGCACGGACGGGAAATCCTGCTGGAGCGTCACCCAATAATAGGAGTATTTTGCGCCCCTGCTGCTGCTCGTGCCGTCCGCATAAACGGTGTTGTCGTAGTATGAGGAGAGGCTGTCATTGATTGCGCTTGCGAGCGGCTGGGAGAAGGAGGTGAAATAATACACCTCAACCCCGTGCGCCTCGGTATTGGATGCACTGTTGCAATGAAGAGAGATATACATATCCGCTCCGTAGCTTCTCGCAACGGCAGGGCGGGTAGAGGTAAGAATAAACTCGCTCTCGGTCTTTAGCCTTACGACAGTCGCTCCCATGGCGGTAAGCTTTTCCTCAAGCTGCTTTGCAACGGCGAGGTTTACGGACTGCTCGGTTACGTTTCCGATTGCGCCGGGGTCAAGCTTATCGGCGGTCTTTCCGTAGCCGTGCCCCGGGTCGATGACGATAACCTTTCCCGAAAGCGTTGCGGTCGGGACATCGAACGTCAGCATAAGGTCGCCGTTGTCGTCATAGTATGCGCTGCAGCCGCTGTAAATCCCCGCCTGTCGCAGGGTAAGCTCAAGCCGAAACTTCGGCACGCCGTTTTCCTCTACCGTTTCCCATTTTCCTGCGCTGAAAAGCGAGCAATAGCTAAAGCTCGGCAGACCCGTAACGCTCGTTACGTTATCAAACGTTATGTACACGACGGATGCGTCATAGCTGTCCACCCCGTAAGAGCCGTCAAGCTCCTCGTGGTAGGATACGGGGGTAGTGATGTTAAAGCTTATCTTATAGTCAAGGCTCAGCTTTATGAAGCTCTTGCCGCCGCTGTTCCCGACGGACTTTACCACAAGGCTGTTATACCCAAGTCCAGTGTCGGTAAAGGTGGTTACATCCTCTGCGTCAAAACGCTTGCCGGAGGTGGTGGTTACATAGCCGCCGGACGAGGAGCGGTAATAATCGAGCGTTCCTGCGGGAAGCTGGGAAAATGTCGGCGAGGGGATAGCTCCCGTTGTCTTTGCGTCATAGACGATGGTGTAATCGCTTATGGTTCTTACATATGTCACCGATTCGCTTGAGGACACCACGGGCGCAATCGTGCCGACAACCTCGCCGCTTCCGACGCTGGATTGGTCGGCGGGCATTTCTACCTTGATTTCCTCGTACACAGGCTCAGGCTCCGCCTCAATCGTTACGCTGCCGCCCGTCATATATTCCTCGTAGCCGCCGTAGGAGGCGTAATAGGAAATGCTCCCGAGGTACTGCTCCTCGCCGATAATTCCATCGCCCACGGTATACGACCCGACAAACTTCACATACGAGCCGTTTGCGTCAAGCTCCTCGGTGCTGCCCGAACGCTCCTTAAGGGTGACCGTTGTGCCGCCGATGGTTGCGGTGACCTTTGCGCCGCTGTATGCGACGGCGACAAGGGAAATCTTCGTGCCGCCGTCCACGATAACATCCTTATCCGATTCGATGGATTTAAGCACGTCAACCCTGCGCTCGATGGTGTATCTGTACTGCTTTCCCTTATGCTCGATTACGAAGGTATTCGTTCCGACCTGAAGCTCCTTTTGGAAATAGAAGTTGCCCGCCTCGTTAAGGGTGATTTTCTCCCCGTCAAAGAGAACGTCAAAATTCTCGTCAAACGTTCCCATGAACTTCACGGTGTTGTCGTATGTAACATAGCTTAACGAGGACGGGGAAATCATCGTAAGGTCGTCAAAAATCGTATCGGTGTTTATCTGCTCGTCAAAGTATTTTATAAGTGTATCAGTCGTTCCGAGGGGATTCGCCCGAAGCGAGGACAGCGAGCTGAATGCGCTGCCGCCGATATTGTCGTAATCCTCAAGCACCGCAAGCTGACGCAGAAGCTGATCCTCGTACCAGCCGCTGTATTCGCCTATCCTGTCGTTGAGGTGCATAACATATGTCGACGCACCGACGCTCTCCGTAAGCGAGTACCACCAATCCACGACCGACTCGAAATTCAATGCGGAATCCGATGTCGAGCCATACGCCATGACAAGCACGAAATCCGCATAACCCTTCTCCACATACCCCTTCGTATCGCAAAATCCGTCCACAAGTGCCTCAACGCTGTCCGCCGTGACAGAGCCGTCCTCCATGGTGGTGTAATTCGCCCACATATCCGAAACCAGCATCCCCACCGCCGTGGAATTATCCGTGCGGCGGATAACCTCGCTTACCGTTCGGAAGAGATATTCGTTCGTTTCATAGAGCCAGTTTGTATAGCCTATCCCCGAGCCGCAGCTCATATATTCCGCATACATCTCAGGCGTATCCTGCGTGTAATAGTCGGTGACGATTATCCCCTCGCAGGAATACTTCGCCGCAAAGCGGTGAACCGCCGCCGAAAAGCCCGCCTTAAGCCCGCCGCCCTCGGCGGCTACGCTCTGCGCCAGCTTATCCGCATCAAGCTCGACATACGTATAAAGTCCCGCATCGTGCGCCGCATCCACCGCAATGCTCAGGGCGTCGCTCCTGTCGTCGGAGTCAAGCGTATAGCATAGCTCGTCCCCGCAAACGGGGTTGATGATAACGGCGTTCATGCCGTAGCCGATGATTTCGCTGCAAAGCTCCGACAGCTCCTGTGCGGTGACTGCGCTGCCCTCGGCGTTTTCCGAATCAGCCTCGCCGAAATCCGTCCCATATTCTATGACAACCGCCCGCATTCCGCTCTGGAGATATACCTTGCCCGACGAGAGGGCGGAGGGCTGCTCAGAAGCGGTGTCATCGGCGGTATCCTCGATGGTGTCCTCGGCGGACTGCTCCTCGGCGGTGGAATATTCCGTATCTGCGGGCAGGGCAAGGGCAGGCTGCGCACAAAGCCCCGCCGCCGTAATCAAAGCCATAATCCCGCCCAGAATGCGGCGGAATCGCCTTGGACTTCCCCCGCCAAGGGATGATAATTTTCTTGTTCTTTTCATTTTTATTTTCCCCGTTTTTATGCCTTATGTCTATTGGATATCTATTGGTTAATTGCCGTTTTAAGGGCTTGTATCTCCTGCGCAACCTGTGCGCTTACGGAGCTGTCGGGCGTGAAAATGCTTCTGTAGCTGTAAAGGCAGAAGCCGCCGTAGGACTGCTGCTTAAGAAGCTCGGTATATTGCCGCTCGAGTATATTTTTATCTGTTATCCACTCGTTTTTTCCTGCGCCCGCCCATGTGTCCTCAAGCCCTATCTTGGACACCGAAAGCCCTGCGATAAGCGGAATGCCCCCGCTGGATGCAAGAGCGTCCCACTCGGCGGCGCATTGCGCAAACGGCTGTGAGGAGTTGTCGAAGCCGTAATATATCTGCGGCATGATGTAATCGGTATAGCCGCCCTGCGTACACCACTTTTCCACATCAGCGTACATCTGGTTATAGTTGTTTTCAATGCTCCCCTGACAGCTTATCCCGAAAAGCGCATTCGGATTTGCGGATTTTACGGCTTTATAAATGCCGCTTACAAGCCTGTCGCAGTTGGAAAGTCTGAAGGATGAAATCGTGCTAAAGCCGCTTTCGGCATATGCGCTGCTGTCGAAGGATGCGTCTGTGGTTGGGTAGAAATAGTCGTCGATATGCACGCCGTCAACATCGTAATTTGCGACTATCTCGGCCGCCCCTGCGGCGATATAATCCGTTACCTCCTCGTAGGCGGGATTGAGGTAATAGTAGTCCCCGACCCTTACGACATACCTATCGGCGGTATCCGAGCCGTTTACCCACGAGTAAATCGGATAGCCGCTCTCCCCGCCGATGTCCGACACGGCGCAGGCACGAAGCGGGTTTATCCACGCCTGAAACGAAAGCCCCCTCGAATGCGCCTCGGAAATCATTATTTCGAGCGGGTCAAAGTCGGGAGCAGTGCCAAGGCTGCCAGAAACGTACTTTGACCACGGATAAAGCTCGGAGTCGTAATAAGCGTCGCCGTGGGAGCGGACGTGGACATACACCGTGTTAAGCCCAAGCGACACCGCATTGTCATAAGCCTCGCCTATGGCGGCGGTGAACTGCTCCCGTGTCCTTCCCGTAAGCATATCCGCAAGCTCGATATAGGAAATCCAGACACCCTTGACCTCGGAATAATTAAGCGTCTTATAGCTGCTGCTCCCGATGCTGCCGACCGAAACGGTGGGATTGGCTGCGGTGGTGGCTGCGGTTGTGGTTGCTGCCGTGGTTGCGGCGGGAGTGGCTGCGGTAGCAGCCGTAGTGGCGGCTGTTGTGGGTGTCGTTGCAGTAACGGCGGGGGCAGGCTCATCGGCAACGATGGCTGTATCGCTCGTATCGTCCGCCGCATAGTCCTCGGAGGTATCGGCAGGGCTCTCGCCGCTCTCAACGCCGTACTCGCCGTCATCGCTGTCGCCGTGCTCGGCGGTTGTGCTGTCATTGCCGTAATCCGCCGAAGCGGAGCTGTCCGCAGACACCCCGCCGACATCCACCACGTTCACGCCGCCCGTTTCTTCCCCCGCCGAGCAGCCGCAGCACAATGTCTATGCCATAAAAAGGCACAAAACAACTCTTATAATATGTTCCATCTTCCGATCTATCCCCGTGTCGGCTCTGCCGCATTTTGAAGGGCAGCTGCGTTCCCTGTCGAAAAAAACAAGGGCATTGTTGTCTTTATTATAACAGCTGGAAATGATAAAGTCAATAGCGCAGAACGGTTTTTTGCGATATTTCAGGGGAGCTATGGGCTGTCGGGACAAAAAGGGGAGCGGGATAAGCCCCGCCCCCTTGCTATGACATCTGCTCAAGCTCCTTTATCTTGTCCCTAAGATACGCCGCATGCTCAAAGTCAAGCAGCTTCGCCGCCTTCCTCATCTCGATGGTGTATCGGGATATAAGCTTCTCACGCTCCGCTCTCGGAAGCCACTTCGCCTTTGCCGCCTTGCCCCTCTTTCCCCGTGCGGATGTGCCGTCCGCCCGCTTGGTAATCTCTAGGACGTCACGAACCTCCTTGATTATCGTTCGGGGGGTAATGCCATGCTCCTCGTTGTATTGCATCTGTATCTCACGGCGGCGCTGTGTTTCGGTTATGGCAAGCTCCATAGAATGCGTAACGCTGTCGGCGTACATTATGACGGTGCCCTCGGCGTTTCGGGCGGCTCGCCCTATCGTCTGGACAAGGGAGGTTTCGCTTCGCAGGAAGCCCTCCTTATCCGCATCGAGTATCGCCACAAGCGACACCTCCGGTATGTCCAGCCCCTCGCGCAGGAGGTTTATCCCCACAAGCACATCGAACTCGCCGCTTCTTAAGTCACGGATTATCTCCATGCGCTCCATCGTGTCGATGTCATGGTGCATATACCGAACCCTTATCCCCGCCTTTTCGAGGTAGTCCGTAAGATCCTCCGCCATCTTTTTTGTAAGCGTTGTCACAAGAATGCGCTGTCCCTTGGCGGTGCGGAGGTTGATTTCGGAGATAAGATCCTCTATCTGCCCCTCGGTCGGCTTTACGATAACCTCCGGATCAAGCAGACCTGTCGGGCGGATGACCTGCTCGACAATCTGCGTGGAGCGCTCCCTCTCGAAATCTCCCGGGGTCGCCGAAACAAATATCGCCTGCCCCACCTTGTCGTAAAATTCGTCGAAGCACAGCGGGCGGTTGTCGTAGGCGCAGGGCAGACGAAAGCCGTATTCCACGAGGTTCTTCTTCCTTGCGACATCTCCGCCGTACATACCCCTGACCTGCGGGAGCGTTACGTGGCTCTCGTCCACCATCAGGAGAAAGTCGTCGGGGAAATGGTCGATAAGCGTTATCGGAATGCTCCCCGCAGGCCGCCGTGCAAGCACTCTGGAATAGTTTTCCACGCCCTTGCACGTACCGATTTCCGCAAGCATTTCCATGTCATATTTAGTGCGCTGTTCTATTCTTTGAGCCTCTATAAGCTTGTTGCCGTCCTTGAAGAACCTAATCCGCTCGTCAAGCTCCCGCCCGATTTCGTCAAGCGCATCCTGCATTTTATCCTTGGCAATGATATAGTGCGATGCGGGGAAAATCATGCAATGCGCAAGAGTGTTTCTGGCATTCCCCGTAAGCACGTCAAACTCGCTGAGCCTGTCGATTTCGTCGCCGAAAAACTCGACACGGACAGCAGTTTCGTTCGTGCCGCCCGCAGGAAATACCTCAAGCGTATCTCCCCTAACACGGAACCTATTGCGCACAAAATTAAGCTCGTTGCGCTCGTATTGCATTCCGACAAGCCGCTCTATTACCTCGTCCCGTGAGATTTCCTGCCCCTGACGCAGGGAGAGTGTGTTCGCGCGATAGTCCTCGGGACTGCCCAAGGAGTAAATGCAGGACACGCTCGACACGATTATGACATCCCGCCTTTCCGCAAGGGCTGCGGTGGCGGAGTGGCGAAGGCGGTCTATCTCATCGTTTATGGCGCTGTCCTTTTCGATGTATGCATCCGTTGAGGGAATATACGCCTCCGGCTGGTAATAGTCGTAATAGCTCACGAAAAACTCCACCGCATTTTCGGGGAAGAACTCCCGAAACTCCGAGCAGAGCTGTGCGGCAAGCGTCTTGTTGTGGGCTAAGACAAGGGTGGGTCTGTTTACGTTGGCGATAATATTCGCCATCGTAAAGGTCTTTCCCGAACCGGTCACTCCGAGGAGCGTCTGCTCCCTATCCCCTCGGAGAACCCCCTCGCTGAGCCTTGCTATAGCCTGCGGCTGGTCGCCCGTGGGCTTGTATTCGGAATGAAGAACAAATTTATCCATTATTTCTCCTTAATATCTGGTGAGGGGGTTATTCAAGCGCAGCTTTAATTTGTTGCTCTTTATGAGCATTTCATTAGATATTTCGCTTGGAATCAATCCTGCCCCAGAAGCTTGGTATCCTCGGCTATAATTACCTCTCTGAATGGCACGCCGTCAATTGCCTTGCTTTCCAGCAAATCATCCATAGCAGCATATTCCTCCAGCAGCTCATATTCATCTGTGAACCTATTCTTTTTATACAAGCCGAATAATGCCGTTGTGCCATCAGGAAGTATTGTACTTTCCTTGTTATACATCGAACCTGTGTGCATTCTGTATTCCTCGCCATTATGCGAAAAGTCAAGACCTAGCCAGTGCCCCTCGGACGGATTCCATTCACCCGTGTATTGTGAGGTGAATTGTTCAAGAAATTGAAATTCGTTTTTTCTCATATCAAGCCAAACTCCTTTTTTATTTTAGCGATTAATACTTTTTCCTCGTCAGTAGGAGGAACTCCGTGGGCGGTTTTGTAATATTTATTAGGCTGTTTAAGTTATTCAAACACAACACTTTTACGATCATACTCGAAATGATATTCATTTTCCCAGCCATCTGTATCGGTAGGTGAGATTTTGTCAATAAGATTGTAACCCTTTTTTATTGTAATGTCCTCGGAAAGCCAAATATCTTTTTCAAATAAAATTTCAAGACCACTGGAAAGCTCAAATATTATGCCTCTTGTTAGCTTAACATCATATGTCTGAATACTATCTTTGAAAAGCTTTTGTTGCTCATTTATAACCGTGATTCTTGCTATTTCGGCATTTACAGGCATTTCAATCATTTCTTTACCTTGTATGTAAGAATGTATGTCATCCTCCTGAGTGACATAAAATTTAAAAATACCAACATCTTCATTTGAACCAAAATAATCCCGAGTTTCTATAAAATTTGTTATTGCGTAAAATTCGTTTCCAATACATAAACCTACAATGCCGTAAACATCATTTGTGAAGATAAATTCATCCTGTTTGTAGTATACAAACTGCTTTCCAACGAGTTTCTGTAAGGTATCAGAATTCATTTCTGTTATTGTATCATTAATACTAACCATTTTTACTTACCCCCAATAAAATGTATTTTTTGCTGCTTAATGCCGCCGGTGCGATTGCTATCCTTGATGTTAATATCGACAACAGGTGAACCATCTGAATGTGAAATTATACGTTTTGTAATTACTGTCCCATCCGCCATTCTCGCAATTGACAGATTGTCGTTAATTATCAGTTCAGTACCGCCATAGGCGAGTTTCAAGCGCAGCTTTAACAAGCTGCCAAAATTGCGAAGCAATTTTGCAAGCCTTCAGTGGGCAGGAGCTGCCTCCAAGGGGATTGTACCCCCACTGAAGGCGAAGATGGAACCCGCCGCCTAAGAGGCGGGGGACATCGGCAGACTTGTTATAGCCTCACGACATCCAATTTCTTCAAAGCTCCCCTCTCCCCTCAATCAAAAAGCACGATTTTCCCCAAGCGGAGCGTTTCCTTTACGTCAATCACACGCTGGTTGGAGCTGCCCTTCCAATGAAGCTTGGGGTCGAAAAGCCGCTGAACGAACTGCCCGTCAACCATAACGTCAAGCAGCGGAGCTATCTCAAGTCCAGCCGTTTCCTCCCATGTGAAGCCGGTGTAAAGCCATATTGTCTTATTCGGGAACAGCGCACGGGTCTTGTGCGCAAGGCGGGTCACCTCGGCACGGTTTGCGGGATAGAGCGGGTCGCCGCCGCTGAAGGTAATGCCGCTTATATAATCGGCGGACAGCTTCTCGAACAGCTCCCTCTCCGCCGCCTCGTCAAACGGAATGCCGCCGTTGGCGTCCCATGTGATAGGGTTGTGGCAGCCCTCGCAGCAATGCCCGCACCCCGACACCCACAGCACCGTGCGCAGACCGTCGCCGTTAAGCATATCGTCGGTTGTTATGTTGTGATAATTCATTATTTCCTCCTGCGGCAATCCGCCGCTGATAATTCGGGGTTGAAAAAAAGGGGGGGATAAAACGGATACGATGTACCGTAATCATTATTGGCGGGGTTACAAAATGCTTTATGCGTTTGACGAATTTTGTAAACCGAAACACACCGTTGGATTACGGCGTTGGCGGGGACGCCGAGCGCACATTGCAAAATTATCATGTGGCAATAATCCGATAAGGGATATGGGACGTCGAGGATGGCGTCCCCTACACATAAAGGCATTCACGGGCGATAACACGGTAAGGCACATTGGAATTGCGGCGTTGCGGGACGATGAGCGCAAACAGGATGTTTGCGATGTTTCCCCAAAAGGCGGCAAGGACGCCGCCATCAGAGGGAAACATGGCATCTGCCCCCTTACATTGAAAACAAGATTTAATCTGTTTATCGAAAAACGGTATGTGAAATCACATAACGCATTCCAATGCCGCACGATAAATTTAATATCATCCCTGTAAGGGGCGATGCCCCATCGCCCCGCAACGTTGTGTCAAAATCAACATACCGTTTAACGGATTTCATATTCAACCCTATGCTCATCCCCATCCCTACATGCTTTTCCTATCGTGGATTTCCGCCATTTTTGCGGCGTTAAGGCGGGTGTCGCCCTTGACTCTGGAGTAGGACAGATAGCCGTTCATTCGGTCGATCTTGGTAAGATTCGAGCTTCCGCACTTGGGGCAGACGTCCATCTCAAGCTGCTGATAGCCGCAGTCGTCGCAGTACGCCAGTGACAGATTGACTCCCTCGTAGAAGCCCTTGTCCATCGCACGCTTTACAAGCGTTTCCACTGCCCCCTTGTTATAGTCGACGGGGTAGCGGACATATTGTATCTTGCCGCCGTTGAACAGATTCCAGAAGCGCTCCTCACGGTCCTGCTTGCGTATGGGCGTTATGTCCTCGCTCACATGGCAGTGGAAGCTGTTGCTTACATACTCACGGTCGGACACGTTCTCAACAATGCCGTATTTCTTGCGGAACTGACGTATCTGCAAGCCGCAGAGATTCTCTGCGGGAGTGCCGTAGATGGCGTACAAATGCCCGTCCTCCCTTTTGAAATCCTCTATGCGCTTGTTGATGTATTCCATTGTCTTTAGGGCAAATTCCCCGCCCTCGGCGATGGACTTTTTTGACGCCAGCTGTTCAAGCTCGTTAAGGGCGGTTATGCCAAAGGATGCCGTCGCAGACTTAAGGAGCGGCTTTATCTTGTCGTGAATGCCAAGATGACCGCCAAGGAAGCCGCCCTCGCAGTACGCCAAGGGATTGGTGCTTGCCTTCATCTCGCCGAGGTAGTCATACGTGCGGATATGAATCCTTCGGATAAGATTGAGGTAGTAATCGAGAACCTCGAAGAAGTCACGGCTCTCCTGCTGCGCCTTGGCATAAATCATCGGCAAATGCAGCGACACTGCGCCGATGTTGAATCTTCCGACAAATACGGGCGTATCCTCCTCGTCCGCAGGACTCATCCCGCCCCGCTCGAACCACGGCGAAAGGAACGCACGGCAGCCCATCGGGCTTATTATCTTCCCGTATTTCTTGTATATTCCCGCAACATACCCGTCCCCGCTGAGCGAGAGCCAGTCGGGGTACATCGCCTTCTGGGAGCATCTTATCCCCGCATCGAAAACGTCCTCCAGCTCGCAGCCCTTTCCGTGGAGCTTCTCATCGTAAAGGAATATTATCTTCGGGAACAGAACCGGCTTCTTGCAGCCCTTCTTGCCCTGACCCTTGCGGCGGACATCAAGCATGGTTATGCTTGCCATCCTCGCAAACCTTCCCGTGCCCGTGCCTGCGGTCATGGCGATGAAGGGGTAATCTCCCCTGCTGGAGGAAACGGAATTGAATTTGTATTCCCACCCCTGAAAGCCCTGCTCGAAATCGTTCTTTACGTCCGCCATCGCCTCACGCTCCGCCACATCCTCGGACAGCCCAAGCGATCTGTACCGCTCGTACTGCTTGGCGTAGGTTTTCTCCGCATACGGCTCAAGCAGAAGATCCACGCTCGGCACGGTGAACCCGCCGTATTGCTGGCTTGCGGCGGAAAGGGTTATATCCCCGATAACGTCAAATGCGACATCAAGAGTCTTCGGCTCGTTGTACCAGAGGTTGCCCATCTCGAAGCCGCCGTCAAGCACGCTCTTGACATCGAACAGGCAGCAGTTCATCGTATCACGGCGAGCTGACATATCGTGGACGTAAATATACCCGTCACGGCACGCCTGAAGCTCCTCGGTGGTCATGAAGAACTTCTGGTAAAGCTCCTTGTTCAGCTCGTTGAAAACAAGGCTTCGTTTTGTGGAAACAAGTGCGCTGTCGGTGTTGCTGTTTTCCTTGTCGCCGATATACATGATGGACTGGCTCTTCTTATACACCTCGTCAAGCATATACACGAAATCCTGCTTATAGTTGCGGTAGTCCTTATAGCTTTTCGCAACGGCAGGGTTAGTCGCCTCAAGCGCACCCTCTACGATGTTGTGCATTTCGGCGATGGTTATTTCCTCCTTGCCGAGGGCGTTCGCCTTTTCGGTTACAAAATTGCAGATAAAGTCAAGCTCCTGCGGAGTGAACGTATAGAGGACACGGGTGGCGGATTTGTTTATGGCGTTAATCACCTTTTGTACGTTAAATTCCTCTCTCGTGTTATCCTTTTTTATAACCCTTATCATTACAGCATACTTCCTTTCATGCGGCATCGGCGAGCCTAGCCTAGCCCATCAACATATTGTATCGTAACTAATATATTATCACATATTATTGTGTCTGTCAATGCGTTTTTTGAAAAACAGACGAATAAATAGGTAGAAAATCGGCGGCGATAATTGTGCAACTTTTCCGCTCCCGCTCTCCCGCTTTCTGCACAGCTTAACGCCCCACGGAGCGTTCCGAGGGGCGTTATGTGAAAATCACCTTGTCTGTGTTTCTTTCCTGTAGGCTTTGATTTCAGCGATAAACTTATTTCCGTACCGCTGCGCCTTTGTCGAGCCTACTCCCGAAATATTGAGGAAGGCGTCGATGGTTTCGGGCTGCTTTACGCTCATCTCACGCAGCGACGCATCCGTAAACACCACGTATGCGGGAACGCCGACAGCCGCCGCAATCCTCTTCCGCAGATCCCTCAGACGCTGCATAAGGTCGGGATTCTCCGCCTGCGTGGGGACAGCCTTTGGCTTCTCCCGCCTTTGCTCCTGCCCTGACCTCGGCGTTTTCATCAGAAGTGACCTCTTCGAGCGTATGAACTCGTCCGCTGCCGCCGTAAGGACACAGGTTGAATGCTCCGACTCGATTTCTATAAGCCCGCTTCGGCAGAGAAAATCGATTATATCCCGCACACGCTCTCGGCTCGTATCCCTCATTATGCCGTATGTAGAAAGCGTATCCAGCCCTGCCCCCAGAACACGCTCCTCCCTGCTGCCGACAAGAATAGCGGCGATAAGCGTTTTGCCGCCCGCTCGTCCCCGCTGCTTGAGGCGATAAATGCAGGACAGTATCTTCTGCGCCTCAACGGTAATATCCACCGTTTCAAGGTCGGCGTTGCAGCTGCCGCAATTTCCGCATTCGACGGGCGCCTTCTCGCCGAAATAGCCGAGTATAAAGCCCCTAAGGCATCTCGTGGTCGTGGAGTAGAAGGTCATCTGCTTTAGCCGCTCACGGTCACGGCGGCGAAGCTGCTGAAGCTCACTCGGGGATATATCGCTGTCCTCGTGGCTGTTTTCTATGAGAATCTCGGCTACGTGTACGTCCCGTGCCGAATACAGCAATATGCACCTCGCATCGCCGCCGTCACGTCCTGCCCTTCCCGCCTCTTGGTAATAGCTTTCTATATCCTTCGGCATATTGTAATGCACCACAAGCGACACATCCGACTTGTCTATCCCCATGCCGAATGCGTTTGTCGCAACCATGATGCTGCATCGGTCGTAGATAAAATCCTCCTGCGCACGGCGGCGGCTGTCCTCCGACATCCCCGCATGGTACATCGCCGCCCTGCAGCCGTTTCGATTGAGCATATCGCATACGCTCTCCACGTTCTTCCTTGTGGAGCAGTAGACGATGGTGCTGCCGGATGACGTGCCTCGGATAATGCTGACAAGCTCCGCATTCTTGTCGCTCGGCCGCCTTACCTCGAAATACAGGTTGCTTCTGTCAAAGCCCGTAGTTATCTCGAACGGATTTTTTAGAGCCAATATCTTTACGATGTCGGCTTTTACCGCCTTTGTCGCCGTGGCGGTGAAGGCTGCGACAGTCGGACGCTTGGGCAGAGAGGACACAAAGCCCGTGATTTTAAGGTAGCTCGGGCGGAAGTCCTGCCCCCAATGGGAAACGCAATGCGCCTCGTCCACCGCCACAAGCGGTATCTCTATCGCCCTGCACAGCCGCAGAAAGCCCTCTGCCTCAAGCCGTTCGGGCGCAACGTAAAGAAGCTTGTATGCGCCTGCCTGAGCATTTCCGTAGACCTCGGCGGCATCGCATGGGGAAAGGGAGCTGTTTATGTAGGCGGCAC
>X287_Common_Brushtail__coassemble_92_pt1 | contig 17176 bp, 17 predicted proteins | sample X287_Common_Brushtail__metabat2_high_PE_016 | metagenome-assembled genome bin X287_Common_Brushtail | reverse complement strand
GCTCCGCTCAGGAGGGCACTGCTTCCGTGGCGGAAACGGACGAGGCTGTCGCTGCTGCGGTTGCTGACACAAATGAAAGTGCTGCCACAGAAGAAACCGCCCACGCATCCACGTCAGAGGCGGCTGTTGACGAAACGGCTGAATCAGCGGAGCAGACGGGCGAAGCGAGCGATGGCGAAACCGCTGAAACAGCCGCTGCCGCTCTGACGACCCCCATCGAAACCGTTGAGGAGGAGGCGGCGCCTGCATTCCCCGAGGGCGAGGAAACCGTTGACCCTGTGATTGCCGAATACCTTAGGCAGGAAGAGGAAGCCGCTGACCCCACGTATACCCCTAGCTGGACAGAAACCGAATACGTCGCAACCATGTATACCACGCAGGATTGCAGCGCACGTTTGATGGCTATTGTTGGGTCGAACGTCGTTAAGGCGGTTGCGTATAACACCGAGGTGTCTGTTGTCGCAAAGACCGATACGGGTTACTACAAGCTTGCTGACGGGTCGTTTATTCACGGCGACTATTTGAGCACAACCAGCCCGCAGGCGGCATATGAGTCAACGCCTACGTCCACCTCGACATCCACCTCTAGCAGTTCGTCCACATCGTCGTCAACCCCGTCCGACACCACCATGGTTTATGACGCCGATCGTGGTGCCTATTTTCCAACGACAGGTACGGAGGGGGAACTTTTTACAGCCTCTGACGGTTATACCTACGAATGGGGATGGAACGATGTCTGTTGGTCTTACTATTGGAACATATACGAGGAACAAGACGACATCCTCACCCACGGAATCCTTATCCCGTCTGGTGACTATTACGATGGACAAACAATCTTATATTAACCAAGGGTTTGATTGAGCCCTTATTTTTAACCCTCTCGGGTGAAGTAGTTTTATTTTAACCCATTACCCCTCCACCAACGGAGGGGATTTCGAAAGGAGGAAATCCTTGAAGACCATTAAACGAATAGTTACCGCCCTGACCGTTTTTGCGGTTGGGGCGATATTGTCACTGACCCCTTTAGCAGCCGATGTAAATGTCGACAACCAAGACAGCTCAAGCTATGGTGCGGCGGTAGGCGACAGCTACAAGATAGGCGAAGGCGTCAGAATATCCATTTATACGTCACTGGGAACAAAAACAGGAAAATCCATTGATTTTACCAAGGACACCACTGTCCTTGCCAACGAAACGCTCTACCACTATTTTTGCACCAAATCAGGCAACCTCTTGGCTAAAACAGAATGGGTCTTAGGCGGACTAGGCTCAACCATCATCGACTACGAGAAAGGCACCAACTACGAGGATCACCTTGAGTATCTCGACAGCCTGCCTAAGATAACTCCCGACCCCGACACGGATGATGCCTCCGCCGTCCTCGCCACCCTAAAATCCGTGCTAGGTGATAAGGCTTTCCTGCAGGACATCACCACTAAGTATTTCTCTGACGCCTGCACGTATGACGAGCTTGCCCCAGGAATGTACAAGCTTGTCTTCGAGCCTGTAGCCTACTTCAAGTACAACGGCAGCTATTGGGCAATGACGGCGACAGAGGTTATTCAAAGAAAAAAGAAGAAATGTATATGCTAAAATGATATGAACCAAAAAAAAGAAGAAGCTTCTTGCGAAATATGGTATAATGAATTAACGACAAACATTAAGCCAAAAGGAGAAGCTTCTCATGAGTATTAAAACAAGTCTGCCGATGTCCCCACATAAGAGGCGGGTGACATCGGCAGACTTGCTATTTTGCCGTCGTCGGCACCTGAAGGCTTCTGTAGCCCTGACCGTCGGCAAAGCTTATGAGAAGCGTGTCTTCGGACAGCCACGAAATGCTGTACCTATCCTCGTTCTCGGACAGGGCGTTAAGCTCTGTTTGGGCAAGGAGAGCCGCCTCGTTGGTTTCCGTGTCAACGCTGTAGAGGTTCATGAGGATGAGGTCGGAGTATTGCTCCTCGGCAATCACCAGATGCGCATTGCTGTCGGTGAAGAAGAAGCAGCTCGTGCTTTTCGGCTGCTCGCCGACAGCGGCGTACATCGCACAGATGCAGGACACGACTGAACCCGCAAGCAAAACGGATGCGGCGATGCTTTTGAGAACAATCCCCTCGCCGCCCTGTTTATGCCTTAGGATATTCCCAATAATTATCACCGCACACAGCACCGCAGACACCGCTGCCGCAGCCGCACAGACTGCCCCGAAATAATCGGCGGAGGAGTGCTTTTCGATGCCATCCCCCGTAAAGGTGTAGCTTTTCGCAAGCGACGCCTCCATGCGGTTAAGCACCGCCGCCCCTATCCACAACGCCACGTTCAGCGCAAGCACCGCCGCCGTAGCCGTAGCCGCCATCGGTCGGCGCAGAAGCCTTGGCACGGCGGGGGAGGTGCTTTTCGTTTTTTTGCGGGATTTCATAGCCACCCCTCCTTGATTGGGCTTGCGAATACCTTGAAGCCGGTTTTTTTGTAGACAACCGTGTTTATTGCCGCCGCAAGAGCGAACGCTGCCGCCACAGCCCCAGCATAAACAAGCACCGCCGCCCACAGAGGAAGTCCGAAGCCGCCTCGGAGTGAGAGCCGGCTATAAACGACAATGCTCAGCAATGCCGCAAAGCTGCCGTACCGCAGCATAGAGGAAACGGCTCCGCCCACAATGCCAAACGCACTCGCTGCCGCCGTGATAATAAGCATATCCGAAATGCGCTGAACCGCTCCGTCCGTAAGCAGCACTGCTGCGCTGTACACGGCGGAGAATGACGCCGTAGAGCCTAGTGCTATTATCAGCATAAAAAGCGGTATAGCGGTCGTGTAGAGCGATTTTATAAACGGGAACGCACGAGCCGCTCTGTTTCCCGAAATATCAACATAGCTCTGCCAGCCAAGTCCCAGCGGCACCATTATCGTTACCCACAATATTATCATGCGGGCGATATAGTCCTTGCTTTCTGTCGGCTCGAGAAAAGCAAGCACCGCCGCAAGCAATACAATGCCTATCGCAAAGCAGATAATGAGTCCGAATTTTCTGAAGGACATTTTAAAGAGGTATTTAAGTGCCATCATGCCGCCTCCCTTTCCGTAGCTGCCCACATTTTTTGGAATTAGTCAGCGTGAACGCAAATCCCGCCGCATACAGCACGAAGCCTATCGCAATGGCTGCGGCGGCAATCGGGGCGGATATAACGCACTTCTCCACGGAAATGCCCGCAATAACCCCTATCGCAAACTGCACCGCCATGACCTCAAACGCAGCAATCGCCCACGCATTTTTTATAGAGCCCGTGAGATTTACCGAACCCACTATTGCAAGACCCGTGCCAAATAAGAAGAGCGAGAACATCATGGTTACGTTGAGCCAAAGGCAGACCGCCGCATGAACCGCAAGCATGATAAGCATAAGAATCGGGGCTGCCGCATTTACGAAAACCAGCGCATTGCGAAAGGCCATTCCTGAGCTTGGAATTGAATGGAGGTATTTATAGCCGGAAATCTCCGCCGCATTGCTCTTAAAGATATTCAAAATAAGAAGGCAGGGGCATATTGGCATAAAACCGCTGAATATCGGGAGGGTGGCGGATGTAAATCCGACCATGAAATCAGATACGGACCTCGTACACGTTTCTGCGACAGCCAGAATCAGCGGGCAGAATGTGCCAATAAGCATATACGCAAGCGACTCAATACCCATTTGACGACCCGTGAAAATGCGAAAGGATTCTATGTATTTTCTCATCGCTTTTCCTCCGCATATTTCAAAAGCCCTATGCTTAGCTGCTGGAGCGTGGGGCGTTCGCTTGCGATGTCAAGCTCGGTGAGCCGTGCGGCGCTCTCGGCATACGCAAGCCCGCTGAAGGCGGTACGGTTCTTATCGCAGGAAAGGAGCAGCTCCCTCGCCGCGTCAAAGCCTTTTGCGTCCCCTTGTACGACGACGTATTTGTCCTTGAGATCCTCCGCAAAGCCCTGCTCGATGATTCTGCCGCTGTCCATGAAAACGGCGTAATCGGCGGCGTTTTCCATGTCGGCGATATTATGAGTGGAGAATATTATCGATTTTTCAGCCCCGCCCTCGTCAAGATATTCCCTCATGCGGTCGCACAATCTGTCCCGCATAAGCGGATCCAAGGAGCTTCCCGGCTCGTCAAGCACAAGATGACTGCTGTCCCGTGCAAACACCGCCGCAAGAGCGATTCTCATGCGGTTGCCGTCCGACTGCTTGTGCATGGGACGGGGCTTGCGTGTGCGCTCGCTGTCCACGTCATACGCCTCGCACAGGTCTGCGAACCTCTTTCGGTCGAAGCTGACGTAGGCAAGCTCCATAGATATGGCAATATCCCTTACCGTCCAGCTTTGCGGGAAGAATCCGCTGCTTGCGCAATAGCCGATTTTATCCCTTACGGCGGGGTCGTCTATATCCGCCGAGTTGTCGAAATATGTGACGCTCCCCGATGTCTTTGGCGTTACGCCGCAAAGGATGTCGATAAGCGTTGTTTTCCCTGCGCCGTTCGCCCCGATGAGAGCGGTCGAGAAGCCCTTGGGAATATCAAGGGATATTTCCCCGAGCGTAAAGCTGCGGTATTTTTTGGTCAGATTCGATGCGCTGAGTACATTCTCCATAATTCTGCTCCTTTTTTTCGGGCGTTGCTGCCTTAAACCTCATATAATACCTGTATCATCCTTATAAGCTCCTCACGGGATACGCCGGCGAGCTTTGCGGATTCCATTGCGTTTTGAAGGTGCTGCTCAAGAAGGCGAAGATGCTGCTCCCGCACCATCTCCATATCCTGCGGGTTTACGATATATCCCTTGCCCTGTACGGCGCTCACAAGCCCCTCCTCCGTAAGAAGCTCATACGCCTTCATCGTTGTTATTACGCTTATCTTAAGATCCCTCGCCAGTCCCCGTATTGACGGGAGGTATTCTCCCTCTCGGATTTCCCCATTCATGATGCTGTCCTTAAACTGCGAAGCAATTTGCTTATAAATGGGAATATCGCTGTTCTGCAAGATTTTCAATGTGTTCCTCCTCTCTGCGTTAATATATGATATATACAGTATAGACACATTTTCTCGAAAAGTCAAGGGGGTTTCATAAAAAATCAAAAAACATTCGATTTATATCCGCTTTACCTATTGACAAGTTATAAAGTTTATGATACAATTACTTAAAGATATTGGCTCTCTTACATATTAAGGAGGATATTAAAGATGTTTAACAACAGAACAGAAGACGGTCGCAACAATATCATCGGTGTTAAGGTCGGGACTCTCCGCAAGGGTCTTCACCTTTCCCAAAGACAGCTTGCAGAGAAGCTGAACGAATTGGGTCTTGTCATTGACAAGAACGCTATTCAGCGTATCGAATCGGGACAGCGTTTTGTTACCGATATCGAGCTTGGCTTTTTTGCAAAGGTCTTTGACACCACGATTATGGACCTGCTGAAGAGAGATTAAGTTACACACCGCACAAAAGAAATCCACTCTTGCCCGTCATGGGAAAGGGTGGATTTTTCTTTTGCTATTCACTGTAGGAGCCTGAATACCTGCGCCTAAGCCGCCTGTGTGCTGCTGCACCGTGAGGACAGCTCTACCTGCGACACGATGTAGCCTGCCTCGGAAAGATTTGTAAGTATATCCGGCTCGGCATAAAAATGCAATGCCCCGACAAGCATAAACACGGTCTTTCCCTCGGACAGCCACTCTATAACGCACTCGGACATCACCTGCTGTCGGTCGGTGTACATCGTCCTGTAGTATGCGTCGTAGTCCTCGCTCAGATCCTCTGGGACAGCCTCCGCATCCAGCATTGCCGTTATCGTATCTCCGTCGCTATTGCTCCATGCCGCATAAAGCCGCTCCATCTCATCAAGCTGTTCGGAATAATCCTTGCTGACCGCTTCTACAAGCTGATATATTTGAAACGCCATAGGCGCTTGCGCCATGATTCCGTATTGGAGGGCTGCCGTTTCTATCTCGTAAATCGGTTTATCAAGCGACTTTGCGTAGCTCAGAAGAACGGTTTCCGTGCCGTAATCGCTGTCCATACCGCAGTCGCTCGCTATCATATTCGATAAGGTCGAGCTCCACATTGCGGGGAGATAGCTGTCGAAGGCGGCGCTGTACATTCCTTTCATGGTGAAAAAGCTTTTCACAAGCTCGTAATCATCGCCGAGATAATCGGCTGTCGTCATGCCCTCGTCACAGAGGAGAAGCTCCATTGCCTCGGATAGCTCCTCTATGCTTTCCGACAGCGCCACCGTATCCACCTCACAGGCGATAAGCTCGCTTTCGGCAAGCGCATCCAGCAGCTCCTGCGGGTAGGTCGTGTTGGGATAGCCTGCGTGCATAGAGCCGAGGAGGTAGACGTGCCCGTTCGTTTCGCTGTCATAGACCTCGAAGAACGGCGGGGTGATTTCCTGCGCCTCCTCCGCCGAGCAGCCGCAGAGCAAAGCCGCCGCAGATAATATTACCGAAAGAAATATTTTATGTATTCTTATCATTTTGTTATATCAGCCTCCCACTTATCTCAAAGGTCGGACCCTTCTGCCACAGGAACGTAGACAGCAATATCTCGAACCCATCACCGGGAGCGCACATATAATCGGCGGGCTTGCCCTTGGGCAGACCGTAGCCCGCAAGGAGATTGGTGATAACACCGCCGTGGGTTATGCAGGCGGCACGCTGGATGTCGTTTTTCATCATGTCGGTGAATATTGTGTCAAGACCCTCGATGCAGCGAAGCGTGAAGTCGCCGAAGCGTTCGCCTTGGGGCGGTCTTGCATCGCTTCCGCCCTTGAGCCACTCGGTGTATTCCGCAAGCTCGGACAGCTGCTCCTGTGTCTTGCCCTCGAACTCGCCGAAATTCATCTCGCTTATCTCGTCCACTATCATAAGCTTATGCTCGGGGTAGATTATCTCCGCCGTTTCAAGGCAGCGGGCAAGCGGCGAGGAATACACCTTCCCGACGTTCGGATATATATCCTCGCTCACAAGGTCACGGATAGTCTGTGCGCCTGACGGACAGAGCGAAAGATTTGTCTGACCGATATATTTTCCGTCAATATTACCCTGAGTTAATCCATGGCGAATGAGATACAGATAATAATTTTTCATGATATTTCCTTTCCTGCCGCACCGTAAGGTGTTGCTTTAGCTCATTGCAGCTGCCGCTTCTGTGCGAATCGGCACGGATTATGAATAATATCCTACTGCAATGCTCTATTTTTGGTTATTATGCCGCTTTACAAAACGGCATAATAAATATATAATATACTATATGGTATTCCCCTCGCCGCCGTGACAACGGTTTCAAATCGGGATTATGCACAACGGAGTTTTTGCTGCGGTCACCCGAATTTTATGTTGCTTTTGAACGGGCTTTTGATTGCCTTAAAATATATATTAAAGAAAAACAGAAAAAGCAGGCGGGACCTCCCGCAGGCTTTTAGAATCTTAGGAGAAAAGATATGAACAAGGACTTTCCTCGTGTGATGACCCTTCTTCGCAAGGAGCACGGACTAAGCCAGAAGAAAGCGGCGGCGGATCTTGGTATAACGCAGGCGCTTCTTTCGCACTACGAGAACGGCAAGCGTGAATGCGGGCTGGATTTTCTCGTACACGCCGCAAACTATTATGACGTATCCGTGGATTATCTTCTCGGACGCACAAGCTCAAGCAGCGGCACGGTCGTATCCGACAAGGAGCTGCCCGACAGCTCCGTAAGCGAAAAATACGATGGCAACCCCATTGGTGCGGGGATTGCGTTCAGGAAAAAGGTACTTACGAATGCGATTGAGGTTGTGTTCTCACTTATGATAAGGGCGAGGAACGGCGAGCTTGCCAATACGGTTTGCGCCTATCTTACGAATGCCGTGTACCGTGCCTACCGCATGGTATACAGTGCGGGCGGCGCAAACGATGAGCATAGCTTTGCGATACCCTCGGAGCAGCTTGCGTGCGTTGCTTCTGCGGCGATGTCGCTTGACGAGATAAAGGCGAAAAGGGCGGCGGAGGGCGGCACGGCTGACGAAAAAATAACCACCGCACGTATCGAGCGGGAATATCCGAAGCAGTCTGCGGCGCTTTTCTCCGTGGTTACCACCGCCGAGAAGGAGCTGGAGAAGCTTGACATTTAAGCGCACCTATTTACGTATGTTAAATTACCGAGCGTGGATTGAAGCAGTCTGTACTGTACGGGAATATTTTGAATTGCTCACCTATGTGGGCAATTTTTTAAAGCGCAGCTTCAACAAGCTGCCAAAATTGCTTTGCAATTTTGTGAGACATCAGTGGGGGATTTTACCCCACTGATGGCGAAGTGGAACCCGCCGCCTAAGAGGCGGGGAACATCGGCAGCCTTGTTATATCCGAAATCGTTTTATTCGTCCGCAAAGCCCATATCCATTATAAAGCTCTCTCGGTTGCGCCAATCCGCCTTGACCTTGACGAAGCATTTGAGGTTCACCTTTGTATCGAGAAGCTCCTCTATATCCTTTCGGGCAAGCGTTCCTATCTGCTTTAGGCGTTCGCCGCCCTTGCCGATAATCATGCCCTTATGCGAATCCCTCTCGCAGACAATTACCGCTCCGATGTCTATGATTTCGGTGTCGCCCTTCATACGGCTTGAGAAGCTCTCTATCTCGACTGCCGTTCCGTGCGGGATTTCCTCCTGCATGGTCCAGAGGATTTTTTCACGTATAATCTCGGCGCACATGAAACGCTCGGTGCGGTCGGTCGCAATATCGTCGGGGAAGAAATGCTCTCCCTCGGCGGCGTATTTTTCTAGAAGCGGGAGTATCTGCTCGGTATTTATGCGGTTCTTAACGCTTATCGGGATAATCTCCGCAAAATCGTACAGTGCGGAATATTGTGCGATTATCGGAAGAATTTCGCCCTTATCCTTAAGAAGGTCAATCTTGTTGAGCAAAAGGATAACATCTGTCCCGTGCTGTGCGAAGGAGCGGATAAGCTCCTGCTCTACGGCGGAGAGCTTTTTCGTGACATCCGCCATGAGTATGGCGCAGTCAACGTCATCTATACCCGTCCGTATCGACTTCACCATATGCTCGGACAGCTTTGTGCGTGCCTTGTGCATTCCGGGCGTGTCGATAAAGACATATTGTATATCGCCCTTTGTGAGGACACCGTTAATGCGGTTTCGTGTGGTCTGCGGCTTTTCGCTGACTATGGATACCTTTTCGCCTACCAAAAGGTTGGTGAGGGAGGACTTGCCCGCATTGGGTCTGCCTGTTATGGCGACAAAAACATTGCTTGTCATAGTTATATTCTCTTCTCCTTGTATTCAAGCCGAAATTCCGATACGGCTATCGGCATATCCGACGAAAGCTCATAGCCCGTCCGTGCGGCTTCGTCGGCAAGCACGGCGGCAAGCTCGTCCCGTGTTGTAAATCCCGCCTTTGCGATAAGCTCGTCCGTAAGACCGCTCAGCGGCAATACACCCACACGAAGGCTTTTTATGATACAGCGGGGAACTCGGTCAAAGCCGCATACTATGCTGTATTCGCCGTTTTTTGGCAGCTCCTCGCCGCTCGTTTCGAGAACACGGACGCTCAGAAGCTCCGCACGCTTTTTTCCCCGCACGGTAAGCCTTGTAAGCCTTTCGCCGCTTTCCTCGTCCCATCCTAAGCAGACAATGCGTGGCAGTCTGCCGTCAGCCGTATTCGGCTTTTCCCGCAAAAAGCTCCGCCACAGCACTTCTGTGCGCTGCGCTATATATTTTTCGTACATATCCGGACGCTTTTGCGCAGTCACCTTAAGCGACTCTCTTTGCTGCCATGCGGCAATTACTGCGTGGTCGCCCTCAAGAAGCGGCTTTGGGACAGCCCGTCCGTGCCATACCTCGGGTCTTGTATATTGGGGATACTCCAGAAGACCGCCGAAGTGGCTTTCAATGCTGTATGCGTCCTCGTTCGGGAGTACGCCCTTCTGCAATCTGGACACTGCGTCCGCCACAATCAGCGCAGGAAGCTCCCCGCCCGTCAGCACATAGTCGCCTATAGACAGCTCCTCTGCGCCAAGCTCGTCAAGCACCCGCCTGTCTACGCCCTCGTAATGACCGCAGAGCAATATAAGCCCGTCCTCTGCGGCAAGCTCACGCACCTTTTCCTGCGTCAGCACCTCTCCCTGCGGCGACATATATATCACCCTCGGGCGGGAGCTGTGCTGCGCCGCTATGGCTTGGATGCAGTCGTAAATCGGCTGCGCCTGCATAACCATTCCCGTGCCGCCGCCGTAGGGCTTGTCGTCAACACGGCGGTGCTTGTCCTCGGTGTAGAGGCGTATGTCATGGGTATAGATCTCGATGAAGCCGCCGCTTATCGCACGTCCGATTATGCTCTCGCCAAGCACCCTGTCGCACATATCCGTGAACAGCGTCGCTATGTCAATCCTCATCGCCGTTCTCCATATCCCCGAACAGACCGTCGAGCGGTCTTATAAGCATCTCCCCGCCCTCGATGTCCACCTTTATGACGACCTCGTCTATGCACGGGAACATAAGCTCGCTTCCGTCGTCACGGCGTATGGAGTACACATCGCTTGCGCCGTTTTGGTAAACATCGGTAATATTGCCGTATATTTTCCCACTGTCGGCATCCTTTACGCAAAGCCCGATTATATCCTGTATAAAATACAGTCCCTCGTCAAGCTGCGCATCGCTCCTGTCCATATAGAGGATTTTGCCGACATACGGCTGCGCCTGTTCGATGGAGTCTACGCCCTTTATTTTCATCACCACGATGTTTTTGTGAGGGTATGCCCTCTGCACGTCAATAGGGGTATTCCCTTTGTCGAGATACAGCCGCTCAAAGTCGCAGAGAACCTCCGCACTGTCGCAGTAGTATTGACAGCGAACCTCGCCCTTAATGCCCTGAGTGGCTGTGATTTTTCCTATTTCAAGAAATCTCTTCATACAATTATTCCTTTACCTTTCCGATGCGCCGCTTTTCCTTTCGGAGCTGTTCCTGTTAAGGAAGAGCTTTATGGCGCTGACGCAGGCTCTGAAGTTTATCGCCACGATAATTATGAACACAATGCAGTTTAGAAGATTTTGTGCAAGCCCGTATTCCATAAACATCACCGACAGAACCATTATAAGAATAAGCGCAAAATTCACGGCGATTTTTACCCAGTTTATCTTCATGTAAAGATACTTCTTCGTATCGATTACACGGAACGCAAACACCACCACATAGCTCGCAAGCGTTGCGATGGCTGCGCCGATTATCCCGATGGCGTTGATGAGGACAAGGTTAAGCGTTATGTTCACAACTGCGCCGATAAGGGAGGAAATCATGGAATGGCTGGTTTTGTTGCAGGCTTCATAAATGCTGCTGAGGAAGTTGTTAAAGCTCTGGAAAATAACTGCGCACAAAAGCACAGGCACATAGAAGTACGCCGAGGCGAACTCATCGCTTGCGAAGAACGGCATAATAAGCGGACGCAGCACCAGCATTATCCCTGCCGCCGCCAAAAACATCACCGTCTGCATCATGCCGAAGATGTTTGTGTAGAAGTTGGACACCGTTCGTGAGTTGCGCTCGGTTATCGCCGACATATGCCAAGCCTGCGAGAAAATTCCGACAAGGATAGCCGCAAGGTTAGGGAATTTGTAGGCGAAGGAGTATATTCCGTTGGCGGCACTGCCCATAAATGCGGTTATCATAAAGGTATCCGACACGTTTATTACCCACCATGTAACGGCGGTAGGCATGAGCGGGACGCTGTAGCGGAGCATGGAGCGGCGAAGCTGCTTATCGTTTCCGAGGGGGTGGTACTGCCTGTGGAGCTTTGCGGTAAGCGTAAGAAACACGATGGACGTAAGATCCCCGAGCGATACCGAAAGAACATACCCCAGAACGCCGAGCTTGAACACGCCGAGAAAGAGAAGATTGTACAGCACCGTCGCCACCGTTGTAAGTATTCCGTCAACGGCGAACAGCCGCACCCTGCCGCTTGCCCGCACATATATGCCGCAGATTCCCTTTATGCTGCCCGTGCAGACATACACGTATATCAGCCACTCATACCCCTCAAGCATAGGAATAAGCCCTACAAGCGGCACGGCGGCGGCGAATATGACAAGCCCTATCAACGCCACGTTTATGCCGATGGAGAACACCATTCTGCGGTTGTTCGTCTTGTCCAGAGCATAGCGAAGCACGCCCTCGCTGATGGAAAGCGTAACGACCGATATAAGCAGCGAGGAGGCGTTGATGATATTGTTCACATCGCCGTAGCCCTCTGCGCCGAGCGTGCTTGTGTAGAACCTCAGCATCACATACACAAGCAGCTTCGAGCTGAACTGCCCTATTGCAAGCACGATGGTGTTGCTTGCCAATGTCTGATATTTGTTCATGTAATTTCTGCCCCTGTGGTGTCAGCGAAGGCGTTTGAAAAATTCCGAAAGAACCTCGCCGCAGCGTTCCTGCATGACTCTGCTTCGCACAAGGGGGATATGCGTGAATTTCTCGTCGAAAAGGCACGTCACCGAAGCGCACGCCCCGTTTTTATCGTCAAACGCCCCGTACACAAGTCTTTTAAGCCGTGCGTTCATCACTGCGCCGGCGCACATCGGGCACGGCTCAAGCGTCACATACAGCGTGCAGTCCGTCAGCCGCCAGCTCCCAAGACGCTCCGCCGCCTGCTCTATGGCGAGGATTTCGGCGTGGGCGGTAGGGGAGAGGGTATGCTCTCTTAGGTTGAAGCCCTCGCCGATGATTGTCCCGCCGCCGTCTACAACGATTGCCCCTACGGGGATTTCCCCCATCGAAGCCGCCCTTTCGGCAAGCTCCAGTGCCCTGAGCATATATTCCTCGTCCGGCGTCATATTCTCTTGAATGCCTGTACGCCGAAGGTCAGGAGCATCCACACAAGATTGAACCCAAGGACATAGAAGCAGTTGAAGAAGTCATAATTTGCAAAGAAGGTGAATATAACCGCAAGCAGCATCCCGAGTGCCATTCCCGCTATCTGCATTATGCAGCCTGCGGCGATTTTGTCACGAAGCCTTTTTGAGGCGTTTATCGTTTCGGCAAAGGACGAGAACGTGCCGGAGCAGGTTGCGGCGGCGGAGCCCTGCGGGACGAATTTGGTATGCTCGGTAAACTCCTCGTGCATTTCAAACGGGATTACACGAACCTTCTCGGAATCGATGTCGAAAAGCGAGGATATAACGGCGGGGGTTACCATTCCGTCGACGGTCTTGATAATAAGGCTTACGCCGTTTGCCGCAAGCTGTCTTACGTTTCCTGCGACCTCGGCGTTTGCCGTAAGCTGTACGAAAAACAGCATACAAACCTCGCCCCCTACGGCAAGGTAGATAACGTCGTCGTTGTTTTTATTGGCGGCGTTTTCCTTTTTCATGTCGGGAACAACTATCTGATGGGATTTCATATGCTCTCTGTTTCCGAGGATAACCCTGCGGCGATCTATCCAGCCCATAACGCCGAGATTGTTCTCGTAAACGCAGCCGCTCACCTGCTTTAGAAGCTGTGACTTGTTGTTAAGCATACTGAAGAATGCGTCCGCCAGCACGCTACCTGCGGCAACGGAAAGGCTTGCGGCGTAGATTATCGCCTCGTCTATGGGAACCTTTGCGCTGTTTCCGCTTCTGTGCTTGTTATAGTCCCAGATGTTGTTTATTTTAACGGAGGTGTTGGGGAAGAGGGTATTTGCCTCTACAAGAACGGCGTTGGTTTCGCTGAAGGATTCCACGGCGCTGTACCCAAGGATGGAGGCGTTTCTTGCGGGAAGCCTTTTCGATGCCGACAGCATTGGCAGCGTCACTATCATCGAGCCGCTGAACGCCGCTCCGAGAGCAAACACTGCGCTTGCGCTCGTGAACGCCCACGAAAGGTTATGCGACACATAGCTGCTGTCACCCGTGAAATACGCTAAAAGCCCCGCCGCAACAGCAATGCAGAACGTCACGGGCACGGCGACCTTGGAGATTCTGTCGGAGGCATCCTCGCAGTAGGTGGAGATGATGAAATCGGTAAGCATTTCCGTCTTTCTTACGGACGCTACCGCAGGCATACCCGACACAGCACCCTTGGCGAGGTTCTCCGCACCGTCGCCGTCGCTTCTCTGGACGAAATACTTTGTTCTGTCGCCCGAAACGAAGGCGAAATTCCGCTGCGCCGCCCTGACGGTCATCATCTTAGAAATGGTGTTGCAGCACAATGCGCCGAGCGACACCAGAAGATACACATGGGACATTCCCCGTGAGATATAATCCGTGCTTGAAAGGTACGGGATGATAGACCCTATCGCCGCAATATGCGAAAACGCACACAGCGTATCGCCGTCGGGACGGAGCTTTATAAGCCTTGCGAAGCCGTTGGAGATAACGCTTGAGCAAGCGCCGAAGCTTAAAATTCCTATGGTAAGATAGGTGTACAGGTACGCCTCCGGTGCGGTGCGCATATCTATGATATTTCCGAGGAAGCCGGTGTCTATCCTGAACTGGTTCACTATGGCGATAAAAAGTGCGGCGGCGAACAGAAGCCCGAGAATCACAAGGCGGCTCGCAAGCCCCTTTGAGGCACGGTCAAGCCTTTCCCGTATTACGTTCTCGTCATCGAGGTCGATTTCCTCGTCCTCATCGTCATATTCGTCCTCATCCTCATCGCTGTCGGAGGCCTCGTCCCCGATGTCGTCAAGGATAAAGCTCGAGATTTTGCGCTTCTTTTTCTGCGCCAGCTCGTCTGCATTCCTGACAGCCTCCACGGCGGCATCCTCCACGGAGAATGCGGAGGTGTCGATAAGCTGTTTTTTGTCGATGTTAAGCTCTATATCGGTGGTTCTTTTGGTATCGAGGTCGCTTAGCGTTACGGTAGGCTCAGGGTTATTTTCACGCTGCTCCTGAGCCTTGCGGTTAAGCTCGTCTACAATGGACTCCCCGACCTTCATGGGGGACTCCGTATGCTGCCTTCCCGCAGGCGTAAACAGCACCGCATCCGCACGGTTTACGAGATTGTCACCTTTTTTGCGGCTTGTGACAGACGGATATTCATTAACGCCCTCGTCCTTGCCCGCAATGCGCTTGAGGTCGTTTCCCGCAACGGCGAGGGTATCCTCCGTGATTTGCTGCGGCGCAGACCTTACCTCCTCCACCGCCTTCGCACGGAAATCCATCGGGTTGAGGGAATCCAGCATTTCGTCGGGGGTTTCCGCCTCGCTGTCCGCCTTGAGAAGGGCACGGTTTATTTCGGCAATCCGTTCCTGCTTCCTCATTTCCATGGTTTCGGTGGTGACAAGGTCGCTCCTCGTGTGGAAGATGATGTCGCTGTCCTCGGAAACCTTCGGCTTTACAAACGGCTTTACGAACTCGCTTTCGGGCTGCTGCTCCTCGCCGCCGAAAAGCTTTGATGCCGTTTCGGCGGAGGCAATCTCTGCGGTCACTCCGGAGTGCTTTTCCGCTATCTCCCTTTCGATTTCCGCTACCCTGCGGTCGTTTTCACGGTCACGGGCAGTTCTCTCCGCACGAACGTAATTCGCCTTATCTGCCGCCCTGCTTATCTCCTCGGAGCGGCGGCGGTTCACCTCGTCCTCGGTTCGCTGCTTTGCGGCAAGGGACTCGTCTGCGGTGTCCTCTGCGGACGAGGATGAGCCGTGCTTTTTGTAATGAAGTGCCTGCTCAAGCTCGCTCCCGCCGATTATTTCCGTAACGCTTGCGTCATAGCCGCCCGTTTCGCCTTTTGCGGATTTCTTTCGGTCAATCTCCGCTAAAATATCGTCTATGCTGTATCTATCCTCGGACATCTTTCTCTCCCATCGGGCATACCGAAATCCTCCAATGAGGTGTGATTACTTTCGGTGCAGCCCCCCACTTAACTTCCAAAGCGACAAAACAAATATGTCAGCCTCTATGCTTGACTATTTCATACATCAATATTCCTGCGCAGACAGATGCGTTCAGGGAATTTACCCTGCCGTTCATCGGGAGCGACAGTATCATATCGCAGCTCTCCCGCACAAGCCGCCCAAGACCGAACCCCTCCGAGCCGATAACGACAGCCGTACCGCCGCCGAAATCCGCTTTGTCGTATGGCGTTCCGTCCGCCTCCATGCCGTAAACCCAGATATTCTGCTTCTGAAGGCGTCTTATCGTATCCGCAAGGTTGGAAACCCTCGCCACCTTTATCCATGCCGCCGCTCCTGCGGAGGTCTTGAAAACCGTGGCGTTGAGGGATGCGCTTCTGCGTTTGGGGATAATGACGCCGTCTGCGCCGGCAGCCTCCGCCGTGCGGATGATAGCACCGAGGTTATGCGGGTCGGCAATCTCGTCGCAGATGACGATGAACGGCGGCTTGCCCTTTTGCTCGGATACCGCAAGAATGTCCTCCAGCGAAGCGTAGGCGCACGCCGCCAGCTCTGCGGCGACACCGCCGTGCTTCGCCGTGCCGACAAGGGCGGTAAGCTTTTCGTCGCTCACCTGCTTTATCACAACGCCCCTCTGCTTTGCAAGAGGAACGATTTTACCCAGCACCGCCCCGCTGCGGATGTAAACCGTATCTATTTCCTTGTCGGAGCTTAAAGCCTCCGTTACGGCGTTCTTGCCGTAAATTAGTCTTTCCTGCGTTTCGTTTTCCATATTCTATCCTTTTGTATATTTATGTGATAATTTGTAATGCCAACAGCTAAAAGCTAAAAGCTGCTATAATAAGTCTGCCAATGTCCCCTGCCATCTAGGCGGCGGGTTCCGTCCTCGTCATCAGTGGGGGGTAAAATTCCCTTGGAGGAAGCTTCTGCCCACTGATGGCTTGCAAAATTGCTTTGCAATTTTGGCGCTGGGGGCGACTCTGGGGGGCGGCCTCTGCCTTCGCCCTTGTTAAAGCTGCACTTGAAGATTGCAACGTTGCGGGGCGATGAGGGCATCGCCCCCTACAAGGGTAATATAAATTTATCATGCACCGTGGTAATGCGTCATGTGATTTCACGTATCGGTTTTCGATAAACGAATTAAATTCTGTTTTCAATGTAGGGGGCGATGTCGCACACACGATGTGTGCACTCGACGTCCCCGTCAACGCCGTAATAAAATGGTTCATATCGTTTGGTGGATTTGTAAACGCTACTGCGTTTGATATGCACGGAGCAGACGAACGTCTGCGGATGTGCCCTGTTTCCCTTGGGGCACGCACATCGTGTGCCGCTCTTGG
>X287_Common_Brushtail__coassemble_91_pt1 | contig 17238 bp, 13 predicted proteins | sample X287_Common_Brushtail__metabat2_high_PE_016 | metagenome-assembled genome bin X287_Common_Brushtail | reverse complement strand
CTGCTGCTCCGATTGGCTGTATTGCTCTAAGCCCACTTGGTACAGCGCAAGAGCCTGCTCGTAGTCCGCTCTACCCTGCTCAAGCTGCTGTTTGGCGGCGTTCAGCTCCTCCCCGCTCTCGTTTAGTATCTCGTATTGCTCGTCAAGCTGAGCCTGTGCCGCTTCAAGCTCCGCCTTAGATTCATCAAGCTGTGCCTGTGCCGCCTCAAGCTCCTGCTCGCCCTCCTCTATCTGCGTCTTGGTTTCGGAAAGGCTTGCCGCCGCTTCGTCAAGCTGTGCGCCGCTGCTTTCAAGCTCCTCTCGACCGCTGTCTATCTGCGCCTTTGCGTCCGCAAGGGTCTGCTCCGCCTCAAGAAGCTGCTCCGCTCCCTCGTCAAGCTCCGCCTTTGCATCGTCAAGCTCCGACTGCGCCTGTTTGATTTGCTCTGCGGCGTCATCAAGCTGCGCCTTCGCATCGTCAAGCTCCCTTTGCCCGTCCAGCTTCGCCTGCTCAAGCTCCGCTTCGCCGTCCGCTATTTCCTGCTCCGCTTCGCCGATTACCTCGTCATAGCGTATCTCGCTTCGCTCCTCGCCAAGCGTTTCAAGCCTTTCGGAAATGCTGTCCCTGAGCTGCTCGTATTCGTCGGAATAGCTTGCCATCTCCGTAAGCTCGTCCGATTTTATATATATCTCCGTGTATACATCTTGAGTGAAATTACTCTCGGTTATATACATAAAAGCGTCGATCGAGCCGTCGCCTATGGTGGTGCTGCCCTTCTGAGTGGCGGAAATATACATCGGCGTATTATACGTTCCGACAACGGTATATTCCGTCCTTTCGAGAGGGAACTCATCCGCTTCCGTAAGATCCGCTACCGTCACCCTATCGCCGATTTCAAGTCCCTCACGAAGCTTATTATAGCTTACTATACACTCGTCGTCCGACTGCGGAGCTCTCCCCTCCAGAATATCGACCCTGTTTACCTCGTCGTTGTTCCATGAATAGACACGGGTCAGATACTCGTCCTCTCCGGCAAACATCGCAAGGTCCGTATATTTCGAGGTATATACCGCCGACACTCCCTCAACCTGTGCGATAGCCTCCGCATCATCGTCCGTAAGCCCGAAGGTTGACAGCACACGCAGATCGAACAGCTCATGCTCATCATAATAATCGTCCGCAGAGGCTTTCATGATGTCGCCGGTGGCTCTTACTCCGCTAAAAAAACCCACGCCGATGGCGCATATCGTGAAGATGGATATAAAACGGTTTTTTGTCTTGGTTATTTCCCGTATGATGTTTTTATTTACTGCCTTCAACCTCGACCTCCGTTACCATTCGATTTCTTCAACGGGGGTAGGCTCGGAATTAAGGATTATATCCGAAACCCTGCTGTTCTTGATTTTGATTACCCTGTCAGCCATCGGCTCTATCGCCGTGTTGTGCGTCACAAGAACAACCGTCATTCCGTCCGTTCTGCAGGTGTCCTGAAGCAGCTTTAGTATCATCTTGCCCGTGTTGTAGTCAAGCGCACCTGTCGGCTCGTCGCAAAGAAGAAGCTTCGGCTTTTTGCTGAGTGCTCTCGCTATGGATACACGCTGCTGCTCGCCGCCAGAAAGCTGTGCGGGAAAGTTGTTCGTTCTCTCGCCCAAGCCGACCTTTTCAAGGATTTCCTCTGCGGGGATAAAATCCCTTGTCGTCTGTGCAGCAAGCTCTACGTTCTCTTTTGCGGTAAGATTAGGAAGCAGATTGTAGAATTGAAAAATAAACCCTACGTCATACCTGCGGTAAAGGGTAAGCTCCCGCCGATTATAGCTGTCTACGTTTGCGCCGTCCACGCTTATTATCCCCTCGTCGCAGACATCCATACCGCCGAGCATATTCAGAACGGTAGTTTTCCCCGAACCGCTCGGTCCGACAATTACCGCAAATTCGCCCTTTTCTATATCGAATGTCATTCCGTCCGCAGCGTTTATCGTGACCTCGCCCATGTGATAACGCTTGTATACCTTGTCGAGCGTAACAAATGCCATGCTCTCCTCCTATTTCTTTCGTCTGCACTAAAATCGTTTTTGACAGCAATTATTGCCGAATAACCTTAAAGGCAGAATAAGCACGACCGTAAAAGCGTTCCTCACGCCCTTACAAGTCGGTTTATTCTACCTTTTCATCAATTACCTGTGGTATATTTGTGAATTTATCCTTCATAGGAAACGGAGTGTTTCAGCCGCCTATCTTGTCCTTACCGCCCATGTACGGTCTTAATACCTCGGGGATGCTCACCGTTCCGTCCTCGTTGAGGTTATTTTCAAGGAAAGCGATAAGCATTCTCGGCGGAGCTACAACCGTGTTATTGAGCGTGTGCGCATAATACTTTTTGCCGTCCCCGCCGTTTACACGTATCTTAAGGCGGCGAGCCTGCGCATCGCCGAGGTTGGAGCAGCTTCCTACCTCGAAATATTTCTTCTGGCGGGGCGACCATGCTTCAACATCATAGCTCTTTACCTTCAAATCCGCCAGATCTCCCGAGCAGCACTCTATCGTTCTTACGGGAATATCCATGCTTCTGAACAGATCCACCGTGTTCTGCCACAGCTTATCAAACCACATCGCCGAGTCCTCCGGCTTGCAGACGACTATCATCTCCTGCTTCTCAAACTGGTGGATACGATAAACGCCTCTCTCCTCAATGCCGTGCGCTCCCTTTTCCTTTCTAAAGCAGGGAGAATAGCTCGTAAGGGTACGGGGCAGGGTTTCCTCCGGAAGGATAGTGTCAATGAACTTTCCTATCATGGAATGCTCCGACGTGCCGATAAGATAGAGATCCTCTCCCTCGATTTTGTACATCATCGCATCCATTTCCGCAAAGCTCATTACGCCCGTAACAACGTTGCTTCTTATCATAAACGGCGGTATGCAATACGTAAAGCCACGGTCAATCATGAAATCCCTTGCATACGAGATAACTGCCGAATGCAGTCTTGCGACATCTCCCATAAGGTAATAAAATCCGTTTCCGGCTACCTTTCTTGCGCTGTCAAGGTCAAGTCCGTTAAGGCTTTCCATTATTTCGCTGTGATAAGGGATTTCATAGTCGGGGACAATCGGCTCGCCATATCGCTTGATTTCAACGTTCTCGCTGTCATCCCTGCCTATCGGTACGGAGGGGTCAATGATGTTCGGAATGGTCATCATGATTTTCTGAACCTTTTCCGAAAGCTCGGCTTCCTTCTTTTCAAGCTCCGCCTGTTCCTCGGAGAACGCCTTTACCTGCGCCTTTGCCTTCTCCGCCTCATCCTTCATCCCCTTCGCCATATATGCGCCGATTTCCTTTGAAATGCGGTTTCTGTCCGCACGGAGATTTTCGGCACGCTGGATGGTCTTTCTAAGCTCCGCATCCGCCTCTATAACCTCGTCAACCAGCGGCAGCTTGCTGTCTTGGAACTTCTCCTTGATGTTTTCCTTTACAACATCGGGGTTTTCTCTTAAAAACTTAATGTCAATCATAATTTTGCCTTCCTGTTTATTATTTTCGGAGGATTATTCCGCCGTAAAATGCTTTAATATTCCCTCAAGCTGATCCTTGTCACCAAAGCTTATCTGAAGGGTATTTCCTTTTTTACCCTCGGAAATCTTAACCTTTGTTCCAAGCTGTTCCGTAAGACTTATCTCAACCTCGGTGTAATAGTTGAGTCGGGGCTTTATTTCCATGGGCTTCTCGCCCTCCTCTGTTCGCTTGGATTCCCGCCTCGCTATCTGCTCCACCGCTCTTACTGAAAGCTCTCCGTTGGATGCCTTGTATGCAAGCTCCGTCATCAGCGCCGTATCCTTTATCTGCTTTAACGCCTTGCAATGCCCCATAGAAAGCTCGTTATTTTGAAGCATTTCCTTAACCGCCGTCGGCAGAGTCAGAAGCCCAAGACTGTTTGCGATTGACGAGCGGGCCTTGCCGAGCGACTGCGCAAGCTTGTCCTGAGTCATGTTGTACTTTTCTATAAGCTCCTTATAGCCGAGTGCCTCCTCTATGGGATTGAGGTTCTCACGCTGGAGATTTTCTATCAATGCAAACTGCATTGACTGCTCCTCGGTGATGTCGTCACGGATTACAACAGGTACCTCCGACAGTCCCGCTATCTTAGCCGCCCGCCATCTTCTCTCGCCCGCAATTATCTGATAATTGCCCGACGAAAGGGAGCGGACAATAAGCGGCTGCAATATTCCATGCTCTCTTATCGAAAGAGCAAGCTGCTCCATCGCTTCCTTGTCAAAGCTCTTTCTCGGCTGATTCTTGTTCGGCTCGATCTCGCTTATGCGGAGGGTGTTGACGCTTTCGCCGCTCTCAACATTGTTGTCAAAAAAAGGTCGTTAAAGCTGCTTTCAATCTTTTTTGTCATTTAACTTCTCCATTTCACGGCATTTATCCAATATTTCCTTTGACAGCCGCTTGTATGCATCCGCTCCCTTGGAGCTTTTGTCGTAATATATTATCGGCTCGCCGCAGCTTTGCGCTTCGGATATGCGCACATTTCTCGGAATCTCCGTTTTGAAAAGCGACCTTGTATCAAAGCTTCTCTTTATCTCACGCATTATCTCGTTGCTTGAAAGAAGTCGTTTGTCAAGCATCATAAAGGCTATTCCCATTATGTTAAGATCGGGATTTGCTTTTTTCTTTACCCTCTTTACCGTAAGCATAAGCTGTGCCAAGCCCTCAAGCGCAAAATGCTCGCAAACCATCGGGACGATAATCGTATCGCACGCAATAAGCGCATTCATCGCAAGTATCCCCAATGACGGGAGGCTATCAATTATGATAATGTCGTAGTCGTTCTTTATTTGAAGAACCGCTTTTCTTAGCTGAAAGGACTTCTGCTCGTAGGTTGCGAGAACCTGCTCCGCCTCACAAAGCTGACTTGTTGACGGCATTATGGAAACGTTCTTATATCTTGTGCTTATTATTGCCTCCTGCGGACGCCTTTCTCCAAGCACAACATCGTATGTAGTAATATCGAGTGTTTTTTTCTTTATCCCGAAGCCTGTTGTTGCGTTTCCCTGCGGGTCAAAATCTATCAAAAGAACCTTTTTTCCAAGCAATCCGAGTCCCGCCGCAACATTCACAGCAGTGGTTGTTTTGCCTACTCCGCCCTTTTGATTTACAACTCCTATTACTATACCCACGCAAATCTTCCTTTCCTTGTTTTTATGCCGCCGAAGCTGCTTTTCCTCCGCCCAGCCTGTCAAGGCTTTTCCTGTCTTCTATCCTGATTGTATATGTTCCTCTTAATTATAGCACACTTATTCTCAAAAATAAAGTCCTTTTTTATATTTTTTCATTCTTCTTCGTCAAGCAGAAATGTTCCACGTGGAACATTTTTCGACACCGTTTTCCAAATGCTTTTATGCAGGGCAAAGTAAAGGCAGCACCGCAGGATTTCCCACGCAGTGCTGCCTTTACTTTCATATATCCAAAGGAAATTTAATCACGTATTCATAATACGTTCCGTTCTTCCCTACAGAGGTTTCACAAGGAACGTTGCTTTCCTTCATGCGCTTAATAAGCTGATTTATCGAGTTCATATAAATTCGAGGCGGGGCGATAAACATAGCGTTTTTCTTTACCTTTAACGGCTGCTTTTTTGGCTTGGCTTGGATAATATCGTTCACAAGCTGCTCGGTTTGCTCAAGGCTTAAATGCCGCATAACAACATTCTCTATCGCTTTTTTCCGAAGTGCGGCATCGTCTATGCGGATAAGCGCACGCGCCTGACGCTCCGAGAGATTTCCGCTTATAAGAAGGCTTCTCTCCGAGTCCGTAAACCTGAGCAGCCGAAGCTTATTGGCTATCGTTGACTGCGCTTTGCCTAGCCTTGCCGCCGCATTTTCCTGAGTCAGTCCATACACCGAAATCAGCTTTTCGATAGCCAACGCCTCCTCAAAATAGCTTAGATCCTTTCGCTGGATGTTCTCGATAAGTGCAAGAACAGCCGATTGTTCGTCATCCACCGACATAATTATGCACGGGATTCTCTCTAAGCCTATAAGCTTTGCTGCCCTCATACGGCGTTCGCCGCTTATTATCTCGTACATTGCCCCGCATTTTCTTACGCAAACTGGCTGTAGGATTCCGTTTTCACGGACACTCTCTGCAAGAGATCGTATTGCCGCATCGTTGAAATCACTTCTTGGCTGAGATTTGTTCGGAAGCAGCAAGCCTATCTCGATCATGACAACCTGCTGCACCGCTTTTTCCTTGGTTTTGAATAATACGCTCATATTTATTTCCTTTCACTTGTGTCATTATCTAAGACAACACCGCACAATCCTTGTATGCTGTTGTCTGAATTATAACATATAAAGGAAATAATATCCACAAGAATATTTCGCATTTCCCGACAAAAATCCGCAAGCCTCCCTCAAAAAGTGCGAATCAGAGAGGCTTTTTTGTAATATTTGCGTAGCTTCTCGGATATTTTGTCGGCGTTTGCGATATTTTTTTGATAATCACCAAACGCCTGTCGTCGCCGTTGGGGAGCTTATAATCCTCCACTCTTTTTATTTCTCCTCCGAGAAGCTTTACTGCATTTCCCGAATCGGTAACATTTTCATTCACGGATTTAAGCGCCGCAAAAGCTCCGCCTGCCTTAACGAATGGAATGCAAAGCTCACTTATCACCGGCATAGCCGCAACGGCTCTTGCGGTCGCGATATCGTATTGCTCTCTTCTTTTTCGTCCAAGCTCCTCGCTTCGTGCATGGATTATCTCCGCAGCTATACCCAGCTTTTCGCACGCAAGCTCCAGATACACGCATCTCTTCTGCAGGCTGTCGCAAAGCGTTCCTTTAAGGTCGGGTCTGTATATAAGGAGCGGAAGCGAGGGAAATCCTGCGCCTGTCCCTACGTCTATAAATGTCGCTCCCTGCCTTACCTCAAACATAGTAAACGGGAGAACGCTGTCCACAAAATGCTTTATAATAACATCCTCAAACTCGGTTATGGAGGTCAGATTAACGTTTTTGTTGTATTCAATCATGAAATTCTGAAGCAGAACGTATTTCTCCGCCTGTTCATCGGAAATTTCTATACCCGCCTTACGGAATGTATCTATAACAAGCTCAGTCTTCTCCACCTTTGCCTCCCTTCCCCGCAAGCCATATAAGAAGCACCGAAACATCCGCCGGATTAACTCCGGAAATTCTTCCCGCCTGCCCAACGTTCAGCGGCTTATGCTTGTTCAGCTTCTCCTGTGCCTCAAGCCGAAGCCCCTTTATCGTCCGATAATCCACATCATCGGGAAGAAGCTTCTCCTCAAGCCTGCGCATTTTATCTATCTGTTCCTGCTGGATATTGATATAGCCCGCATATTTAAGCTCGATTTCAAGCTTGTTTACAAGGGAATATCTGAGGGCAGGTCTGTCCTTGTCAAACCTCGCAAAATCGGAATAGGAAAGCTGCGGGCGTTTTAGAAGCTCATAAAGCTTTGTGCCCGATGTAATCGGTGACGTTCCCTTTTCCGTAAGCATTCTGTTTACGTCCTCATCAGGGTGTATTGTCACGGATTTAATCCGCTCAAGCTCCGCCGAAAGAAGAGAGCATTCCTCCTCAAAACGAGCAAACCGCTCGTCCGACACAAGCCCAATACGATGTCCAATAGGAAGAAGCCGCTCCGCAGCGTTGTCCTGCCTTAAAATCAGGCGATATTCGCTTCTTGATGTCATCATCCTGTATGGCTCGGAGCAGCCCTTAGTAACAAGGTCGTCTATAAGCGTGCCGATATAGCTGCTCGCCCTGTCAAGGATAAGCGGCTCCTTCCCGCTTATTTTAAGTGCGGCGTTTATTCCCGCAACTATGCCCTGTGCGGCCGCCTCCTCGTATCCGCTTGTACAGTTGAATTGTCCCGCACCGTAAAGCCCGCTTATTTTCTTGAACTCAAGCGTCGGAAGAAGCTCGAGCGGGTCGCAGCAGTCATACTCTATCGCATATGCGGGACGCATTATCTCCACATTTTCAAGACCCTTTATCGTCCGCAAAAACTTAATCTGGACATCCTCCGGAAGGCTTGACGACATCCCCTGAAGATAATATTCGTCTGTATCAAGCCCCATCGGCTCGACAAAAAGCTGATGTCTTTCCTTGTCCTTAAATCGTACTATTTTATCCTCTATGCTTGGGCAATAGCGAGGACCCACGCCCTCTATCCTGCCCGAATACAAAGGAGAGCGGTCAAGGTTATCGAGGATAACCTTATGTGTTTCGGTATTAGTATACGTGACAAAGCAATCGGCTTTGTTCTCCATTTTGCTGTCATTATCAAAGGAAAACGGCATTATCGTTTCATCGCCGCATTGTCTTTCCATAACCGAAAAATCTATAGACCGCTTATGTACTCGTGCGGGAGTTCCTGTCTTAAATCTTCTCATCGAAACCCCAAGCTTTTTCAAACACTCTGTCAGCCTTGTGGACGGTAGAACATTGTCAGGGCCGCTTGAATAGCTAAGCTCGCCGATGTGTATCCTCCCGTTAAGATATGTTCCTGTTGTTATTATCGCAGCCCTTACGGGATATATTGCGCCGAGCTTTGTTTCAACGGATACTATTCTACCGTTTTCTACGCCTACGCCCGTAACCTCCGCCTGCTTTATAAAAAGGTTGGGCGTATTTTCAAGCGTCTGTTTCATGTACGTATGATATTTGACACGGTCGCTTTGAACCCGAAGGCTATGCACCGCCGGACCTTTTCCCTTGTTGAGTATCCGTGATTGTATGAACGTAGCGTCGGCTGCCCTGCCCATCTCGCCCCCAAGAGAATCTATCTCGCAGACAATCTGTCCCTTTGCCGAACCGCCTATACAGGGATTGCACGGCATATTTGCAATACAGTCCAGCGAGAGCGTGAAAACGGCTGTTTTCATGCCAAGCCGTGCGGACGCAAGCGCAGCCTCACATCCGGCGTGTCCTGCACCGATTACTGCTACATCATATTCTTCAAGCAAATAGCCCATAGAATTTCTATCCTTTCGACATAATGTTCCACGTGGAACAATTCCGACAGCCTCCCTTTCAAAAATGTCTGTAGCCTGTCACAGCAAGCCAAAAATTTGCCCGAACAGATTAAGTTCGGGCAAATGCCGATTTCATAGCGTATTTTTTCAGGTATCTTCGCTTTCGGAATTATCGCCGTCATTTGGTTCGGAATCAGGCTCGACAACCTCCGTTGCCTCCGCCGCAAGAGAAGCCTCGATTTCCTCGTCGGATGCTTTCTCAACCTCGGCGGTTTCCTCGTCCTCGTCATGCTGTGTTCTCGTGAATGATGCAACTCTGTCGTCCGCCGACAATCTCATCACACGCACACCCGAAGCGGGTCTGCCCATGGTACGGAGATCGTTTGCACGTATTCTTATTACAACTCCATCCGCACTTATGAGGATAACATCATCGTCAGGACCTAATGTCTTAATGCCGCAAACATATCCCTTTTCATCGCTGACAGGATAATTCTTTAATCCAAGACCGCCTCTGTTTTGCAAACGATAGCTGCTTACTGCGGCACGTCTGCCCATGCCCTTATCCGTAACCGTGAGGATAGATGCGTTTTCATCAAATATCTTCGTTGCGCCGACAATATAATCTCCCTCTCGGAATTTTATTGCTCTTACGCCTCTTGCAATTCTTCCCGTGCTTCTTATCTTGTTTTCATCGAATCTAATAGAAGCGCCGTTTCTTGTCGCAATAAGCACGGTGCAGTCACCCTCGGTAAGGAAGGCGGAGGCAATCTCGTCGCCCTCCATAAGCGTAACCGCACGAAGACCCATTTTGCGGACATTTTTATATTCGGAGAGCCTTGTGCGCTTTATCATACCGTTCTTGGTAACACAGATAAAGAACTTGTTTTCCGCAAAATCATTGGTGGTCATCATAGCGGCAACTCTCTCGCCCTCGGAAAGCTGGAGAAGATTGACTATATTCATACCTCTGGACTGTCTGCTGCCCTCAGGGATTTCGTAGCATTTTAAGCGGAACATATTACCCTTGTTTGTGATAAAGAGGATATTTTCATGAGAGGACGAGATAAACATATTATCGACAAAATCCTCTTCACGCTGTTTCATGCCGCTTACGCCCTTGCCGCCGCGCTTTTGGATATTATAGACCTCTACAGGCTGACGCTTTACATATCCGAGGTTAGTATACGTTACAACGCAATCCTCCTCAGGAATAAGATCCTCTACGTCAACCTCGCCGCTTACAGGCTCGATAGCCGTTCTGCGCTCATCGCCGTATTTTTTCTTTATTGCCGATAGCTCCTCGCCGATGATATGAAGCATTTTATTGCCGTCCGTAAGAAGCTCCTTCATTTCCTTTATAAGCCCACGCTTCTCGTTAAGCTCGTCCTCTACCTTACTTTTTTCCATGCCGGTGAGTGCGCCAAGACGCATTTGAACGATAGCCTCCGCCTGAACCTCTGTAAGGGAATATACGTGCTCCTCAAAAATACCCGTTTGCGATACGTCAATATTCTCAAATCTCTTGATAAGGCGTTCCTTGCCCTCCGGAATGCTCTTACTGCTTCTGAGGATAGCAACTACCTCGTCGATGAAATCAATGGCGATAAGGAAGCCCTCAAGGATGTGCGCACGCTCCTGCGCTTTTTTGAGGTCGTATTGGGTGCGGCGGGTAACAACGTCCACCTGATGGTCAAGATAATACGACAGCATTTCCTTAAGCGTAAGGGTCTTAGGCTCGCCGTTCACAAGTGCAATCATTATTACGCCGACAGTATCCTGAAGCTGGGTATAGGTATAAAGCTTGTTCAGAACGACATTAGCGTTAGCGTCACGCTTAACGTCAATAACAATCCGCATACCGTTTCTGTCGGATTCGTCACGGAAATTAGAAATGCCGTCAATTCTCTTGTCACGAATAAGATCGCCGATATTCGCAAGCATTCTCGCCTTATTTACCATATAAGGGATTTCGTCGATGATAATCCTTGAATGGTTGTTTTCCTCGACGATGTTTGCCCTGCCTCTGAGGATTATTTTTCCTCTTCCGGTATAATAAGCGGAGCGTATGCCGCTGTATCCCATTATAATGCCGCCTGTCGGAAAATCAGGACCTTTTATGCACGTCATAAGGTCATCTATAGAAGCGTCGGGATTATCTATCAAAAGAAGAAGCGCGTCAACAACCTCGTTAAGGTTATGCGGCGGGATATTTGTCGCCATACCTACGGCAATACCGTTACTTCCATTTACAAGCAAATTAGGAAATCTTGATGGAAGAACAACAGGCTCAAGCAATTTATCGTCATAGTTTGTTGTGAAATCGACAACCTTTTTGCCAATATCCGCCGTCATTTCATTGGACATTTTTGCAAGCCTTGCCTCTGTATAACGGTAAGCCGCAGGGGGGTCACCGTCTACCGAGCCGAAGTTTCCGTGTCCGTCAATAAGCGGATAGCGCATAGAAAAGTCCTGAGCCAATCTTACGAGCGCATCATAAACAGAGGCGTCGCCATGGGGATGATATTTACCGAGAACCTCTCCGACCGTATATGCGCACTTTCTGAACGGCTTATCCCCCGTATTTCCCGCCTCGTTCATGGTGTAGATAATACGCCTATGAACCGGCTTCAGACCATCCCTTACATCGGGAAGCGCTCTCGATGTAATAACCGCCATGGAATATTCGATGAAGGACTGCTTCATCGTTTCCTCTAAATCGACATTATAAAGCTTTTCCAAGCCAAAATCTATATCCATTATACCTCCCGTAATAACTCATGACAGTGCCGCACAAAGGCTTGTACGGCAAAAACATTTGTTATCCTAGCTTCTCCGTAAGAAAATCACGTACCGTTTCCTCCTGCTCCGCTGTAAGGCAGCGCTTCGGAAAGCAATATATCTGGCTTCTGTTAAACACAAGCAAAAGCGACTCGTCATTTTCCGTGAAATTAAGTAAATCGTCGCCGAACCTGAAAACGCTTTTGAGCGGGGAAATAATATTTTCGTCCTCCTCCTCGTCAATTTTAAGATTGACCTCGTTTTCCTTGGGCTTTATAATTGTTTCAAGCTCAACCCTATCAGGATATATTGCCGCCGTATATTCCTCGGGGTTCATATCCTTAAGGGCTTCTATTGTCTTTCTTCTTGCCCGCTTCTTATCGGTTATGCTGTAAACAAGTCCGAATATGCAGAAAAGCAATGCGGCATAAGCGAAGAAAGATGTCGGGTTGATAAGTATTGCCACAATAACCGCACACGAAAGAAGAGCATATGCGATTATGGAAAACAGTCCTCTTTTTGATGCGTATTTCTGCTGAAACGACTTCATTGCCCCGTCTATCTCATCAAGGGTGTTATCATAGCTGAATGATACTATAGGCTGAGAATCCTCCTGTGTGTTGTTAAGCTCCTCAAAATCCGGCAAAAGACCATTAGAAATACCAATCAACTCCTTTCTATGTCTGTGCAGCCTTTTTTTCTTTTGTCAAAAATCAAATATCAAGATTAACCGCAAGCTTAGCGTTTCTTTCAATAAACTCACGTCTTGGCTCAACCTTATCGCCCATGAGTATTGTCATTATTTCATCCGCCTTCGCCGCATCCTCAACGGATACCTGAAGCATTGTGCGACTTTCGGGATTCATTGTTGTTTCCCAGAGCTGCTCAGGGTCCATCTCACCAAGACCTTTATAGCGCTGTACCTCGGTTTTACCGCCGTCTGCACTGAACTCTGCGATATAGCTGTCCCTTTCCTCGTCGGAGAAGGCGTAGCGCACCTGCTTGCCCTTTGCGACCTTAAACAAAGGCGGTTGTGCGATATATACATGACCCTGCTCAAGCAGCGGACGCATAAAGCGGAAGAAGAACGTAAGCATAAGAGTTCTTATGTGCATACCGTCAACATCGGCATCCGCCATTATTATTACACGGTTATATCTGAGCTTGCTTATATCAAAATCCTCTGAAATACCCGTACCGAGTGCTTTTACCACAGGGAGCAGCTTATCGTTATTATAGACCTTATCCGCTCTTGCCTTTTCTACGTTAAGCATTTTACCCCAAAGGGAGAGAATAGCCTGAAAACGGCGATCTCTTCCGTTCTTCGCAGAACCGCCCGCAGAATCTCCCTCGACGATATATATCTCGGTCTTTGAGGGATCGCTTTCGGAGCAATCCGCAAGCTTTCCGGGAAGACCGTTGCTGTCGAGGATGGACTTACGCTTTGCTTCCATCGCCTTCTTTGCGGCATCTCTTGCGGCCTGCGAGTTCATCGCCTTATTCATGATAATCTGCGCCGTATCGGGATGCTCTTCAAAATAATACGTAAGCTGCTCCGTGGCGATTTTATAAACAACAGGCTGTACCTCAGGTTTACCGAGCTTTCCCTTCGTCTGCCCCTCAAACTCGCATTCGGGGAGCTTCACGGAAATAATTGCGTTTATTGCCTCTCGTATAGCCTCGCCGGAATAGCCCGTAAATGGCTTTTCCTCCTCCGACTTCTTTGAGGATTTTTTCTTTACCTTGTTCTTCTCATTGTTTTCCTTATAAGCCTTCGCATAGTCGTTTATAACCTTGTTAAGTGCTTTTTTTAAACCAAGCTCGTGCATACCGCCCTCTCCGGTATGAATATTGTTGGCAAAGGAGCGAAAAACCTCGCTGTTGAAGTCCGTGGTATATTGAAAGGCTATCTCAACGTTGATGTTATCTATTGTTCCGTTAAGGTAGATAATATCGGGGTGCAGAACCTCTGCCCCTCTCTTTTTGTTAAGCCATTCGATATAGCTGCATATGCCGCCCTCGTACATCATCGTTTCGTTTACGGGGTTGCTTTCATCACGCAGGTCATGCAGATTTATTTTAAGACCCGCATTCAGAAACGCCTGTTCACGAAGCCGCTCCTGAAGGGTTTCATAATTGAAAACAATCGTATGGAATATCTCGCCGTCAGGCTTGAACGTAACGGTTGTACCCGTATGATCCGTTTTCCCGATAACCTTTATAGGCTCTTTATATTCGCCCCTGTCGAAGCGTTGGAAATGAACCTCCTTGCCATCGTGAATCTCAACCTCAAGCCATTCCGAAAGCGCATTTACGACCGATGCACCCACACCGTGCAGACCGCCCGAAACCTTATATCCGCCGCCGCCGAATTTACCGCCCGCATGAAGCACGGTAAATACGAGCGTTGCCGCAGAAATTCCCTCGGAATGATTTATTGACGTAGGTATACCTCGTCCGTTATCTATAACTCGTATAATATCGCCCGGCAGAATAGAAACGTCAATCTCCGTACAGAAGCCCGCAAGTGCCTCATCGATAGAGTTGTCCACTATTTCATAGACAAGGTGGTGCAGACCACCCTCGCCCGTAGAGCCGATATACATACCCGGACGCTTTCTTACCGGATCAAGACCCTTTAATACCTTTATATCGTCAGCACCATAATTAGTATCCAAAGCCTTTTCGTTTTCCGCCATACTATCCCTCCGTGAAATAAACGACGGGGACGGAAGAATGTCCCCGTTTTTCTCTGAAAAAAATCAATCAGCCATATATTAAATATAGTATACCACAAATAAAAAAAATTTTCAAGTATTTTAGCAATTTTAACGGTAAAATTTTAGACAAAAATCACTAAATTTCAAGCCATCCTAAATGTTATTACCTTGTATTCCATGTTGTATCAATCGCCGCTAAAATTCCTTCTTCTTCCCCGCTTATTTATGGTATTATTTGAAACGTTGGAAATGTAGCAGGTCTGCCGATGTCCCCCTTCTATACGACAGCTGACACCCTCTCCTTTATCAGACACAGACCTCCTACAAGAATCTGAATCGCTGCATACAATAAAGCTCTTAGGCATATCATCCGATATAGATACTACCTGACCTTTCCTTTGACACGTATTAAGATAATTAGTGGTTATACGGCTTACGGAGCATTCCTCGATGTCGAATATTCCTATAACCCTATCATCCCTTATCGTAACCTCGCCGCCCAGAAAAAGATACAACTCATACCTCCTTGAAGTCTCCGTTTTCCGTATGCCACGTCCTTCCGCTTTTCAAAGCCGACAGATCTTCAATATTACAGCAAGTAATAAATACCTGCGATTTTTCGATATTGTTTATAACGTACCCTCTGCGTACAAAATCAAGCTCGCTCAAAATATCGTCCAGAATCACCACAGGGCAGGTTTTATTTATTCGGCGTATAATTTCCGCCTCCGAGAGTTTAAGAGCCAATGCTGCGCTTCTGAGCTGTCCCTGTGAAGCAAAATCTCTCGCCGCCATATCGTTGATAAAGAAATTCACATCATCACGATGAACGCCTATCATCGTATAATGCAGCTTCATTTCCGCTTCGAGATTTTTCTCCAGCTCCCCTATATATTCATTATACAATTTGTTTACATCAGAAAAATCTATACTTTCTGTTTTGAAAACAGAGCTGTAATATTCCATTTTCAAGCTTTCAGAGCCTCCCGTAAGCTCCGAATATATTCCCGAAGCGTATTCCTTAAGGAACGAGAAATACTTTAGCCGCCCATACGTTACGTTTATTCCCTCGCCCGCAAGAACGCCGTCCCATGCGGAAAGCTGCGCAGAAAGCTGTGAGGGGTCGCTGCTGCCGAAGGAGAGAATATTGTTCCGCTGCTTCAAACCCTTATTGTACCGTGAAAGCTTTTTTAGATGGGTCTTGGTTTGCATTACCGCAACGTCATCGAGATACGCCCGCCTAAGCTCCGGCGCACCCTTAATCAGATTGAGATGCTCCGGTATAAAAACCACATATTTTAACACTCCGTATAATTCCGCAGCGTCCTTCATCTTCAATCCGTTATATTTAACCGATACAGAATTATTACTTATTGTATAATCAATAATATTTTCACGCTCGGTATTATCGTCGTTAAAGAATAATTTTATATTGACTGTCGCATTGCTGTCGCCTTTAGGAATATATTGAGAAAAACGCACATGACGAAAGCTTCCCCCAAGACATACGGAAATAGCCTCCATGAGATTAGTCTTTCCTTGTGCGTTCTTTCCTACAAAGATATTAAGATTTCTGTCGAAATTCAGCTCCGCTTCCTTGATGTTGCGGAAATTCTGTATATAAATTTTTGTTATATACATTTATTCAGGCTTGCTTTCTTCCTCGGCGGTAGCATTCTCATCCTGTACGATTCTGTACTTCTTGCCCTTAAATCCTATAATATCACCGGGCTTTATTTTTTTACCCCTTTTGATACAGCATTCGCCGTTTACGTCCACATCGCCTAGATCTATAATTATCTTAGCCTTCGCTCCGGTCTCCGCAAGACCCGCAAATTTAATAAGCTGATCAAGCTTTATGAACGGTGTAGTTATTTTTATTTCTTCCATCTCTATCCTCTACCTTCCTTACTTCCTTACCTTCATCTTTAACATTATTTAAGCCTCATCGGGAGCAGCAGGAACAAAAATTCCTTGCCATCCATCGGGGCAATTATTATAGGTGATGCCGCCGATTGCGTAAGCAAAATCTTAACCGCATCCGTATCGCACGCCTTGAATGCGTCGAGAAGATACTTTGCATTAAAGCCAACAACAAGATTTCCGCCGTTATATTTGATGTCTATCTTATCGCTCATTTTGCCCAATGCCGTCGAACAGCTCATAGAAAGGCTGTCCCCGTTAAATTCGCAGCGCACGGGACTTTTGTTCTTCTCATTAATTATAAGCATACAGCGTTCAAGCATATCGCTTATCTCACGGCAATTAACCTCCGCATAAATGCTCTGGTCGCATTCAAAATGCTTTTTATAATCGAAAAACTCGCCGTCAATAAGGCGGGAAATCATCGTATATTCGCCTACTTCAAAGGCGATCTGGTTCATATCTATACAGATAGTAACATTGCTTTCATTATCGTCCGAAAGTATATGTGTAAGTTCCTCCAATGTTTTCAGAGGAACAATAAATTCAACATCATCGAAATCAATCGGCTCCTGCCTTAAAGCTATTCTTATGCCGTCAACTGCGGCAACATGAAGCACCTTATCCTTTATTTCAAACTTACATCCCATAAAAGCGGGCTTCGAGTCGTTAAGCGAGCAGGCATACTTTGTCTGATTTATCATGCTCTTAAGAAGCTTCTGTGGCATTGTAAAGCTGGACTTGCGGTCAACTCCGGGTATATCGGGATACTCGTCGGCGCTTATGCACATAACGGAAAATTCCGTATTTTTATTCACTATAACCGCAAGATTAGAGG
>X287_Common_Brushtail__coassemble_81_pt1 | contig 18072 bp, 16 predicted proteins | sample X287_Common_Brushtail__metabat2_high_PE_016 | metagenome-assembled genome bin X287_Common_Brushtail | reverse complement strand
GCCTTGACAGACGCCTCCTCAAGATGATAATCGTGGGCTATAACGGAGGCCCTGCGGGACTGTCTACGCTTGCCTCTGCGCTTAACGAGGAGGCAATAACGCTTGAGGACGTGTGCGAGCCGTATTTGATGCAGCTTGGCTTTGTGGCAAAAACTCCGAGAGGCAGAATTGCCACTGCGCTTGCATATAAGCACCTCGGAATACGTCAGGCGGAACGCCCCGACGGGCAGCAGACTCTGGACGAAATGACATAAACGACAAAGAGAGCAAAAAGAGAAAGAACAAGATGAGAATTTCAGACAATTGGCAGGACTATTGCCTTATAGATACGGCGGACGGCGAAAGGCTGGAGCGATGGGGGGACGTAACCCTTATACGTCCCGACCCGCAGATTATATGGAAATGTCGGGGCGAGGCATCCGAATGGCGCACCGCCCATGCAAGGTATAACCGTTCGTCGTCGGGCGGCGGCTCGTGGGATTATCGGAGAAACCTTCCTGATAGCTGGCAGATAAGCTACGGGGAGCTTACGTTCATGGTAAAGCCCACAGGCTTCAAGCATACGGGACTTTTTCCGGAGCAGGCGGTAAATTGGGATTATTGCATGAACGAAATCCGAAGAGCATCCCGCCCGATAAACGTGCTTAATCTGTTCGCATACACCGGCGGCGCAACGCTCGCCTGTGCCCGTGCAGGGGCAAGCGTGTGTCATTGCGATGCGGTAAAGGGCATGGTGGATTGGGCTAGAACCAACGCACGGCTTTCGGGTCTTTCCGACAAGCCTATACGGTGGATAGTGGATGATGCGGTGAAGTTTATCGGAAGAGAAATCCGCAGAGGAACACGTTATGACGGAATTATCCTAGATCCGCCGAGCTACGGCAGAGGAACAAACGGCGAGATGTGGAAGCTTGAGGACAACATATACGACCTCATGACCATGGTGACGCAGCTTCTTTCGGATAAGCCGCTTTTCCTCCTTTTGAACAGCTATACCACGGGGCTTTCCGCCTCCGTTATGAGCTACCTTTTGCAGACCACTGTCGGGAAGAGATTCGATATACAGGTGCTTTCCGAGGAAATCGGGCTGCCCGTAAAACAGACGGGAATGGCTCTCCCATGCGGAAGCACGGCAATAGTGAGGTTTGCGGACTGATACAGAGATAAAGAGATACAGATACACTGATACAGAACACAAGAGGAATGATAGCTTGAACATTATTGAAGTAGAAAATTTAGGCTTTGATTATGTCGCACATGATGATGAGGGCAACGTTATCGAACGCAACGAGGTGCTTAAGGGTGTAAATCTTTCCGTCCCGCAGGGGCAGTTCCTTGCCGTCCTCGGTCATAACGGCTGCGGCAAATCAACGCTAGCGAAGCATTTCAACGCAATACTCACTCCTACGAGCGGCAGGGTCGTTGTTGACGGGATAGATACCGCCGACGAGGACAGGCTGTTTGACATTCGTCAGACTGTCGGAATGGTGTTCCAGAATCCCGATAATCAGCTTGTCGCAACAATCGTAGAGGAGGACGTGGCCTTTGCACCGGAAAACCTCGGCGTTCCGCCCGATGAGATAAGGCGGCGTGTTGACGATGCGCTTCGGCAGGTGGATATGTACGAGTTCCGCGAGCATTCTCCGCACCAGCTCTCCGGCGGGCAGAAGCAGCGTGTCGCCATCGCAGGCATAATTGCCATGCAGCCGAGATGTATTGTCATGGACGAACCGACCGCAATGCTTGACCCAAAGGGTAGGCGAGAGGTTATGAAAACCATAAAATACCTCAACCATGAGAAGGGCATAACCGTCGTTCTCATCACCCACTATATGGATGAAGCGGCGCAGGCGGACAGGGTTGTCGTGATGGATGATGGCAGGATTATCATGGACGACATCCCGAAAAAAATCTTCTCACAGACCGCAAGACTGCGTGAGGTTGGGCTTGACGTGCCGCAGGTGACGGAGCTGTGCTATATGCTGCGTGAAAAGGGAGTTGACATTTCCTCGGAGATAATCTTTGAGCAGGAATGCGCCGATGCGATTGCCGCATTGCCGCTTACCTCAAAAAGCGCAGCTATTGCTCCGAAGCAGGAGAAGCCCGTACAAGCCGAGGCTGATACGGTAGTCGAGGTAAAGAATCTCACATACAAATACAGCGTCGGAACTCCCTTTGAAAAGGTTGCCGTTGACGATGTAAGCCTGTCGGTGGCGAGGGGCGAGTTTGTCGGCATAATCGGACACACGGGAAGCGGCAAATCGACGCTTATACAGCATTTGAACGGTCTTATAAAGCCGACATCGGGCGAGGTTCTTGTGGACGGTGCAAGCATCTGGAGCAAGGGCGTCAATATACGGGATATCCGCTTCAAGGTCGGTATCGTGTTCCAATATTCCGAGCATCAGCTTTTTGAGGAAACGGTGGCAAAGGATATTGCATACGGTCCGAAAAACATGGGTCTTTCCGATGGGGAAATAGACAAGCGTGTCCGCTCCGCCGCAGAAAGCATGGATATCGTAAAGCTTTTGGAGCGTTCCCCGTTCGAGCTTTCCGGCGGGCAGCAGCGAAGGGTCGCCTTGGCGGGCGTGCTTGCGATGGATCCGCAGGTGCTTATTCTTGACGAGCCTGCCGCAGGTCTTGACCCGAAGGGCAGGGACAAAATACTTTATCAGATAAAGCAATACCACGAGAAATCAGGAAAGACGATACTTCTTGTTTCGCACTCGATGGAGGACATTGTGAGGTTCGCCGAAAAGGTGCTTGTCATGAACAAGGGCAGGATATTCTGTTATGACGATACCGACAGGGTTTTCGCAAGAACGGACGAGCTTGCGGGCATCGGGCTAGATGTGCCGCAGATAACCCGTATGTCGCATCTCCTCAAGAAAAACGGCATTGACATCGGAAATGATATATACACCACGCAAAGGGCAGCGGAAAGACTGCTTACAATCATAAAGGGACAGAGCAAATGATAAAGGATATAACTATAGGGCAGTATTTCCCCGGAAATTCTGTCATACACAGGCTTGACAGCCGCGTGAAGCTGATTTTGGATATCCTATATTTGGTTATCCTCTTTGTTGCGCAAAGCTACACAGGCATATTGGTTGGTATGCTTTTTATGGTAATCTGCTATATGCTGGCAGAAATAAAGCTATCCATGATTCTGAAAAGCATAAAGCCGATTATGCCGCTTATGCTCTTTACGGCGATTCTGAACCTTCTCTTCATTAAGGGCGAAACGCCGCTCTTTTCGTGGTGGATAATCGAGATTTACCCTGAGGGGATAAGGACGGCGGCGTTTATGCTGCTTCGTGTGGTGGCGCTTATTGTGGGTATGTCGCTTCTGACATATACCACCTCGCCGATAATGCTCACGGAAGCTATCGAGAGGCTGCTTTCTCCGCTAAAAAGGCTGCGGTTTCCCGTGCATGAGCTGTCGATGATGATGACGATTGCGCTCCGGTTCATCCCTACGCTTGTAGAGGAAACCGATAAGATTATGTCGGCACAGAAGGCGAGGGGAGCGGAGCTTGACAGCGGCGGCATTGTCAAGAAGGTAAAGGCGCTTATTCCTGTTCTTATCCCGCTGTTCGTGTCTGCGTTCAAGCGTGCAAACGAGCTCGCGACAGCTATGGAGTGCCGCTGCTACAACGGCGGCGAGGGCAGAACAAGACTAAGACAGCTAAAGACTGCGCCAAGGGATTATGTCGCTATCGTCATAATGGCGGCGCTCCTTGCACTGGTGATTGTAATAAATTGTCTGCCTATGCTTCCGTGACATATTTTCAGGGAGAGAACATGAGAAATCTGAAGGTATTCATAGCGTACAACGGTGCGGAATATCACGGCTTCCAGCGGCAGGATAATGCGCCGACCGTTCAGGAAACGGTAGAGCGTTCGATAGGGCGGCTGCTTAAAATTCCGCCGCCGACTGTTTACGGCTGCTCGAGAACCGATGCGGGGGTGCACGCACGCCGATTTTGCTTCAACGTGCATATCGACAATGCTATTCCCTGCGGCGGCTTCGTCAGGGGAATGAACACGCTTCTTCCGCCCGACATTGCCGTGCTTTCCTGCGAGGAGGCGGACGAGAGCTTCCACGCAAGATACGACGCAAAGGGCAAGGAGTATGTCTATCTCATAAACACCAAGCCCAACCGTGACGTTTTTATGCAGAAGCTCGCTTTCCATTATCCGTTCGGGCTTGACCTCGACGCCATGAACCGAGCTGCACGGCTTCTTGTGGGCGAACATGATTTTTGCGGCTTCTGCCGTTCCGAGGGCAGGGCGAGGGTGAAATCCACCGTCCGTACCGTTTACGACATCTCCGTCACGGAGAAGGACGGTCTTTGCGAGCTTCGTATAAGCGGGAACGGATTTTTGTATAATATGGTGCGTATTGTCGTCGGCACGCTTCTTTATGTAAGCGAGGGCAGGCGAACCGAGGATGACATAAGGCGTATCCTTGAAACGGGCGACAGAGCCTTCGGGGGAATAACGCTCCCGCCGGAGGGTCTGTACCTCAATGAGGTGTATTATTGAGGCGAAAAGGTTCGGCATTTGTCTTGACGAAACCATGGGAGAGGTGCTATAATGGAGGATAGGAATAACATAAATAAATTCCGCAGGAAAGAAAAAAAGCGCCGCCTGAGAGCAAGCTTTGCTGTCGTTGTGCTTATAGGGCTTACGATTATTCTCATAGCAGTCAACTGGAACAAAATTATTTCTCCGTTCAAGGACATCGGTCTTGACGTAGGCGAGGGAGGCTTTCCTGTGACGCTTCCGGGAAGTGCGGGATATGTTCTGGATGAGCTTGGAGAGAGCTTTTATCTCCTAACCGATACCTATCTGTACACCTATAACTCGGACGGCGCAAATATCGCAAGCATACAGCATGGCTTTCAAAACCCTGTCGCCTCGTCAAATTCCAAGCGTGCGCTTGTGTATGACAAAAACGGAAAGGGCTTCAAGCTGTATTCCCGCTCCGCCGAGATTTTCTCGGGAACGGTTGACGACAGCATTGTTTTCGCACAGGTCGGAAGCGGCGATAGGAGTGCTGTCGTAACAACATCAACGAGATACGCCAATTATCTTTATGTATTCAACGCCGAGGGAAAGCAGATTTTCCGCTGGGCATCTCCCGAAAACAAGATTATGCAGGTCTGCTTCTCCGACGACGATAACAGCATTTTCGTGTGTGTTATCGGCGAAAGCGGCGGCGAGCTGAGCATGAGCGTGCTTCGGTTCGATTTGGATAACGACGACGATATGATATGGCAGACCTATGTCGGAAGCAATATTACGTTTTCGCTTGAGTATTGCGGCGATGGGGTATATGTTGTCGCAAGCGGCGGCAGCCTGCTCCTTGATGCCGAAAGCGGCACGATTAAGGCACAGAGCTATTACACCAAAACCGTTTACGGAATATCCGACACAGACGGAATGCGGGCGGTCGTCTTTTTGGACAGCGGCTCGAACGGCAAGACGGTGACGGTGTATGACGATGCGCTTGGGGAGGCGGCTTCGCTTTCTCCTGATGGCGTAACCGCCTTTGACGTAAGCGACGGTAAGCTATACATACTAAACGGCTCGCACCTTACGGTTTACAATTCCTCTCTCGAGGAAATCGGCGATTACGAGCTTGACGACGTTTATTCCGATGTTAAGATTATCGGCGGAAAAGCCTATCTTCTGGGATATAATACGGTACAGCGGTGGGAGCTGTAGGCGGCGCATACGCTCTGCGTGATGTTGTTTTGATAAAGGGGTATCTATGGGATCACAGTTTGCTATTGTTTATGATATTATCGTGCTTGCCGTTATGGCAGGTATGGTATTCTGCGGCTTCAGAAAGGGCTTCGCAAGCACTGTGGCAAGCCTTGCGGCGGTGTTTGTCGCCTTTTTCCTTGCCATGACGTTCAGCGAGCCTATCGCTGACGGTTTGTATAAGTATGTTGTCGAGGAGCCTATCGAGGAGGCTGTTGACAGCACCCTTGACAGCACCATGGGAACGATAATGCTCAGCGGCATGGACGATGTCGATTACAGCATGGTGACCGTTTCGGGAGTCCCCGCCGATGAGATTGAGCCGAAATACGAGGGCACGGGAAAGGCTGTGTTCGATTTGTCTGACCTCGGACTTAGCGGAACGGGTATAGAAAACGCCGATCTCTCTCTGTTCGGGATTACGGCGGATACCGATTTCTCCTCCGTGAACGCACGCACCGCCGAGTTCACTATGTCCGAGATAGAAAGCTACGGCATAGGAAAGCTCTGCGTGGCGCAATATATCGCCGCAAATGCGGTAGGCTCGGATTTCTTCGATTCGCTTTGCGAATATACCGCTGCGGTAGGGAGCGTTGTCCCCGACTTTTTCGGGACAGCCTTTTCCCAGATCGAGGGCGGGAGCATTGCCGCCGTCCGCTCCGTCGTGCTTAACATGATTGACAGCAGCTCATCGGTTAAGGAGGCGATAATCGGCGGCATGATAGAGCCTTCGTTTATTATGGGTGCGCAGACGGTGGCGTTCATTGTCATTTTCGGCGTGGTATGCGTTGTGATTGAGCTTATCGCATGGGGCTTGAAGGTGGTAAACAAAATTCCGCTTCTCGGAAAGGTGAACGCATTCCTCGGAGGCGTCGCAGGACTTATTCAGGGACTTATTACCGTGTTTATAATCTGCGTTGCCGTAAGGCTTGTCGTAACGCTAAGCGGCGGGGATATGATGTTCTTTAACGAGATGACAATCAATTCCACCTATATATTCGGGACGATGTATAATTTCGATTTCCTGAATTTCCTGACGTAGCTTAAAAGGCTGATTATGTATATTGTGTATAGCAATGACGGGGGAGTACCCCTATTAAAAGAAAGATAGACAGGTGAACTAATATGATGATGTGTTCAAGATGCAATAAGCGACCCGCTGTGATGTTTATATCCACCGTGAGCGCAAACGAGCGCAAAAACGAGGGGCTTTGCCTGCAATGCGCAAAGAAGATGGGCTTGCCGCAGGTTACGGATTATCTTAATCAGATGGGCGTTTCCGAGGAGGATTTCGAGAGTATGTGCGATTCCTTGTTTGACGAAAACGGCGAGCTTAACGGAGATATGTTTGGTCAGGTTTCGTCGGACGACACCCCTTCGGAGGTAGGCGGCGACAGCGACGACGAGCTTATCGAAAACAAGGACGAAAAGCTTTTCGAGCGCGGCGGCGCAGGCACTGTTCCGAACTTCCTCCGCAACCTCTTCAGCGGCATTGACGACAAAAGTGCGGCGGAGAAAAATCCCGCCGGCGATACCGCCGATGAAAAGAAGCAGCACAAGAAGGAGAAAAGCGACAAGAAGCGCCGCTGCCTCGAAACCTACTGCACCAACCTTACCCGCCGTGCCGAGGAGGGCGAGATAGACCGCATCATCGGCAGGGATAAGGAGATTTACCGTGTGCTTCAGATTCTTTCAAGGCGCACGAAGAATAACCCTTGCCTTATCGGCGAGCCGGGCGTAGGAAAGACCGCCATAGCGGAGGGAATAGCGCTTAAGCTTGCAAGCGGCGATGTTCCGTTCCGCCTTAAGGGAAAGGAGCTGTATCTTCTCGACCTTACCGCTCTTGTTGCAGGGACGCAGTTCAGGGGGCAGTTCGAGAGCCGTGTAAAGAGCCTTCTTGACGAGGTGAAGAATGCGGGCAACGTAATGCTGTTCGTGGACGAGGTACACAATCTTGTCGGCACGGGCGGCGACTCGGACGGCACGATGAACGCTGCCAATATCTTCAAGCCAGCACTTTCAAGAGGCGAGCTTCAGGTTATCGGAGCGACTACCTTTGCGGAGTATCGCAAGCATATCGAAAAGGATACGGCGTTGGAACGCCGATTCCAGCCCGTCACGGTGAACGAGCCTACCATTGACGAAACAATCGAGCTTCTCGGAGGAATCAAGGAATATTACGAAAATCATCATAAGGTTAAGATTTCGTCCGAAATCACGAGAATGTGTGCGGTGCTGTCCGAGAGATACATTAACGACCGTTTCCTCCCCGACAAGGCGATAGACCTTATGGATGAGGCATGCGCCTGCGCAAGCCTTGAAAACGAGAGCATAACCGAATACGAGGATCTTAAAAGGACGCTTGAGGAGCAGAAGCAGCTTGAAGCGGAGCTTTCCGAGGCTGTCCCCATAGACTATGAAAAGCTTGCCGAAACAAAGACGCAGCTTGCGCAGACCGAGGAGAGGATAGCATCCGTCAAGGAAAGCGCCGAGAACGTAAACGTCACGCTTGAGCATTTGTCTAAGGTTGTTGAGCTGTGGACGGGTATCCCTGCCAATAAGATACAGGAAACCGAGTATAAGCGTATCGCAGCTCTTGAGGAAAATCTAAAAGCGAGGGTTATCGGTCAGGACGAGGCGTGCAGGCTTGTCGCAAAGGCGATAAAGCGCACAAGAGTACAGCTCACCGAACGCCGCCGCCCCGCATCCTTTATCTTTGTCGGTCCGACAGGCGTTGGTAAAACGGAGCTTGTAAAGGTGTTGGCGAAGGAGATGTTTGATACCGTCGAGCCTCTTATCCGTCTGGATATGTCGGAGTACATGGAGAAGCACACGGTTTCCAAAATTATAGGCTCGCCTCCCGGATATGTCGGCTATGACGAGGCGGGGCAGCTTACCGAGCGGGTGCGCAGAAAGCCGTATTCCGTCATACTTTTTGATGAAATCGAGAAGGCGCATCCCGATGTGATGAACATCCTGCTTCAGATTCTTGACGAGGGCAAAATCACCGATTCCCACGGAAGAAATGTAAGCTTTGAAAACACAATTATTATAATGACATCCAACGCAGGGCAAAGCGGCGGCATGAACGGAATCGGCTTCAGCAAGTCGGAGGGCGATATAACCAAGGAGCGTGCGATGAAGGGACTCAGAGAGTTCCTCCGTCCGGAGTTCCTCGGAAGAGTGGATGAGGTCATTGTGTTTACGCCGCTGTCGCTTGAAGCATACGAAAAGATTGCCGCCCTTATGATAGGGGAGCTTCGCAGTCCGCTTAAGGAAAAGAATCTGGAGCTTAACGTTTCCGAGAGCGTTTACGGCGTTATCGCCAAAAAAGCTCACGGCGGGAGGTTCGGCGGCAGAGATTTGCGCAGGGTTATCCGTTCGGAGATTGAGGACAGGATAGCCGAGGAGATTATCGACAACGCCGACGCTCCCAAAAATTCCGTTGAAATCACCGAAAGCAGCGGGGAAATCTGCGTTGCGCTGAAATGAGCGTTGTTTTTGTAACGGGAGGCACGGGCGCAATCGGCTCGGCGATAGCCGAGGAATTTGCCCGCACGGACGACGTGGTTTTCTCATATTGCACCGCCGGCGATAAGGCGCATGAGCTGAAAAATCGGCTGCACTGCGGGGCGGTCATGATGGATGCGGCGGAAAGGCACTCCGTTGACAGGGCGGTGGAGCAGGTGCTGCATGAATACGGTCGCATCGACATATTGGTGAATAATGCGGGCATTTCGCAGATAAAGCTTTTCACCGATATTACCGAGGACGACTGGAGCAGGATGATTTCGGTCAATCTAACGGGCTGCTTCAACGTAACGCAGGCGGTGCTTAAAAGCATGATTTCACGCAAAAGCGGCGCAGTCGTCAATATTTCGTCCGTCTGGGGAGTGTACGGGGCTTCCTGCGAGGTGCATTATTCCGCCGCAAAGGCGGGGATAATCGGCATGACAAGGGCACTTGCGAAGGAGGTCGGGGCATCGGGGATAACGGTAAACTGCATTGCCCCGGGCGTTATCGACAGTCCCATGAACAATGCGCACCTTTCCGAAGGCGAGCTGTCCGAGCTTGCGGAGCAGACGCCCTTGGGCAGGCTTGGAAGAGCCGATGAGGTTGCGGCAGCCGTTCGTGCGCTTGCGGAGAACCGCTTCATTACGGGGCAGGTGCTGGGTGTTGACGGCGGTTTTTGCTGACAATTGCCGAAGGATAGAACCGCCCTGACGCAGGGTGGCGGCATTCATTGCTGTTTGACATTTTGGAGCATAATTCTTTTAGCGGATTTGTACAAATTGACGAAAAATGCGTTAAAAAGTTTGTCAAAAAAATCTCAAATAAATCGGTTGAATTTTCAACGAAAATATTGTATAATGATTTTGGTATGTTGCGGGCGGCTTTGCGGCTTATTCCCGAACTGCTTTTAGAGAAAGCTCAAGGGCTGTCTTGAGAACAAAGGAGACATTTTATGAATATAGCGCTTTCCTATCTGACCGAAGCGTCTGAACAGGGGATTATTGACAGATTAAAATCCTATTCCGATGCCGAGGGACAGCTTGCCGATCCCGATTATTGGGGCTCGGTCGGCATTATTTCACTTACGGGTATTCTCGTGGTGTTCTTTATCCTTGCGATTTTGATTTTCGTCTTTTGGCTTATGGGAAAGGTGTTTGTCACCGCCGCCAATCGGAAGAAGTCCAAGGCGTTGGCTGAAAAGGCGGCTGCCGAAAAGGCTGCGGCTAAGCCTGAGCCTGCTGCGCCCGCTCCCGCCGTTGAGGCGGCTTCGGATGAGGCGGATTATGACGACGACGAGGAAATCATGGCGGTCATAAGCGCTGCGATTGCCGCATACGCCGAGCAGGATGGTACGTCCTACACGATAAAGGACGTCAGACGCATGGATAGCAGAACACGCTCCGCATGGAGTCTTGCGGGTATCGGCGAAAACACTCGCCCGTTCTGAAAAAAGACAGAAAGGAAAACTAAGCATGGAAATATTTGTTGATACTCTGTCAGGTCTGGTTACCTCATCCGGCTTCGGCGGGCTTACCATTCAGTCGATAATAATGATTTTGCTGTCGTTTGTCCTGTTTTACCTCGCTATTGTAAAGCAGTATGAACCGCTTCTTATGCTGCCGATTGCGTTCGGTATGCTGCTGACGAATCTCCCGGGGACGGGGCTTTATCATGCGGAGCTTTGGAATCCCGCCACGAACCCCTATTACGCTCCCGAATACATTGAAGAGGGCGTGAATGTCTTTGTCAACTTCACCAAGGAAACAAGCTTGGATTACGGCAAGGTTCTCCACGAGGGCGGTCTGCTTGACCTGCTTTATCTCGGTGTTAAGCTCGGAATTTATCCTCCGATAATCTTCCTCGGAATTGGCTCCATGACTGACTTCGGTCCGCTGATTGCAAACCCGAAGAGCTTCCTTCTCGGCGCAGCGGCGCAGGGCGGTATTTTCATCACATTCCTCGGTGCGTGCGCTTTGAACCTTACCGGAATTGCGGACTTCACTCTGACGGAGGCCGCCTCGATTGCGATTATCGGCGGCGCAGACGGCCCTACGGCTATATTCCTGACATCCAAGCTTGCGCCGCAGCTGCTCGGCTCTGTGGCGGTGGCGGCATACTCCTATATGGCGCTTGTCCCAGTTATACAGCCGCCTATAATGAAGCTTCTTACAACAGAGAAGGAACGCTCCGTAAAGATGGGTCAGCTCAGAGAGGTGTCCAAGGCGGAGAAGGTCGTGTTCCCGATTGCCGTTACGATTATCGTGGCATTGATTGTTCCCGATGCGGCTTCTCTTGTCGGTATGCTTATGCTGGGTAACCTGATGAAGGAGAGCGGCGTTTGCGACAGGCTGGTAAAGACCGCACAGAACGAGCTGATGAATATCATTACGATATTCCTTGGTGTGACTGTTGGTGCTACCGCCGTTGCGGAGAACTTCCTCAACGTAAAGACGCTGTTTATCATCGTTCTTGGCTTGATTGCGTTCTGCATGGGCACGGCCTGCGGAGTGCTGCTTGGAAAGCTTATGTATGTCATTTCCCGCGGCAAGATAAATCCGCTTATCGGCTCTGCCGGCGTTTCCGCCGTTCCTATGGCGGCTCGTGTTTCCCAGAAGGTCGGTCAGCAGACTAATCCCTCCAACTTCCTGCTCATGCACGCTATGGGTCCGAATGTTGCGGGCGTTATCGGCTCTGCTGTTGCGGCGGGCGTACTGCTTTCGGTACTCGGCTGATAACCGCAAGGTAAATGCAATAAAAGCTCTAAGCGGCTTAAGGTAAAATCTTAAGCCGCTTTTTCATGTTTTAGATTTAGATGCAGTCCTGCCATAAGGCAGCGTCAGAATGAGATGAGGCGGGGAACTTAAGTGCGGGGGCATCGGCAGTCTTGCTATTTCAACAAAATCCGCTCGTCACAATATTCGCAGATAAGTATGCCGCCGTAGCTTACAAAGCTGTGCGGGAGGTATTTCTCGGTTTGGGTTACGCATTTCGGATTAGTGCAGCGAACCTCCTTGTGAATGCTTCCCATAAGAAGTGGCTTGTTTTTCGGCGTATTGTTGAGGATATTGAGTATAAGTGCCATTCGCACATACATTCCGTTGGTTGCCTGTCGAAAATATGCCGCCCTCGGGTCATCGTCCACCTCAACATCGATTTCATTCACACGTGGCAGGGGGTGCATGACAATCATATCCTTCTTGGCAAATTGCATTTTGTCCTTCGTAAGGCGATAGACGTCCTTTTGCTTTTCGTATTCCTCCTCGCTAGGAAACCGCTCCCGCTGTATCCGTGTCATGTACAGCATATCAAGCTGCGGCATGACCTCGTCTATGGTGCTGACCTCGGTGAATTTGCAATCTCTCGCCGTCAGAACATCCTTGATGTACGAGGGGAGAGCCAGCGATGGGTCGGAGATGAGGATAAACCTGTTTGAGGGATAGCACGAAAGTGCCTTGAGCAGCGTGTGAACCGTTCTTCCATACTTCAGATCCCCGCACAGACCTATCGTAAGGTTGTCGAGCCTGCCAAGCTCAAGCTTTAGCGTAAGCAGATCCGTGAGCGTCTGCGTTGGGTGCAGGTGTCCGCCGTCGCCTGCGTTAATCACGGGGCAGTCGGCGTTCATTGCCGCCGCCTTCGCCGAGCCCTCCTGAGAGTGCCGCATAACGAGAATATCGGAGTAGCCGCTGACAATCTTTATCGTGTCCTTGAGGTTCTCGCCCTTTGCGACGGAGGAATTGCCGGGGTTGTCAAATCCGATTATACTTCCGCCTAAGCGTATCATAGCCGCCTGAAAGCTCATCTGGGTACGGGTTGACGGCTCGTAAAAAAGCGTTGCCATGATTTTCCCCTTGCACTTATCCGAATAGCTCTGCGGACGAAGCTTGATGTCCTGTGCCAGACTTACGATGGAGTTCCATTGCGAAACCGATTTATCATCCATGTCGATGAAATGGTTGTATCCCTTGTTCACAAAAGTCACCTTTCCTTGGGCTAGAGTTCCCTTTAACACCGCCGAGCAGCCCTGCGCTTTGCGCTATGCCCGCATTTGAGCATCCGTGCGGCACTGTCCTTGAAACGCCCTTTTCCTCTATTATAACAAAAGCCTGCCCTTATTTCAACATCTTTTGAAAAAATTAAAGCCCGCTGTGGGGCTTTAATTTTTATTAGGTCAGCATCGCATCCTGTGCCTTTCAAGGTGCGTCTGTCTTAATTATCCTCCTCAAACAGCACGTCAAACAAATGTGCGCCGCTCTCTACGAAGCACACCTCGTCCTCGCAGTAAATCACGACCGCCTCTGTTCCCTCCGCCAAAAAGCGGCTGTTTGCGGAAACCGCATTGTAGTAGTAGCATTTCATGCCGTGCCTTACACGTATCCTTCCGTAGCCGTCGGGGTCAATGTCCTCTATCACCGTGCAGTCCATCCCTTCAAGCTCGCTGCCCTTTAGCTTTCCACTTTTGTGCAGCTTAAAGTATATCGGCGAAAGCACCGTGCTTAGCAGAAAATTAAAAACAACGCCGCCCAACGCCCCCATCGGAAGCGAAATCCATCCCACCATGCCTGCCATATCCAAAAGCAGACCCGTAACCGCTCCCACGAACACGAACACGATAAGGCGAAGCACACTTTTCGGGAAAATCGTCTGCCACTCCAGCTTGTTCCTTCTGCTCTCGAAAAGCTCTCCCGCATCGGGGATGAGCGACTTCCCAAAAAACACCCATACCACAAGCTGTAACAGAAGAACTAATCCCGACAGGAACGCAAGAACGATATAAAAGACGGTCATTTTAATCCTCTTCCTTCGGCGTTTCCTTAACGGTGAAGCGAACCTTGTTTACACGGAGGTTTGCGGCTTCGAGAACCGTTACGGTGAAATCATCGGTCTGCGTTACGTCGCCATCCTTGGGAATGCTCCCGAAAAGCTCCAGAACCCAGCCCGCAACGGTACGTGCCTCGCTGTCAATCTGTGGGGAAATGCCGTGTTCGGAAAAGTATCTGCGAAGGCTGTTGAGTGAAACGTCGCCGTATACCTCGAATTCCGTGTCGCTTACGGCGGTGACATTGCTTTTAACCTCGTCGCTCTCGTCCCAGATTTCGCCCACAAGCTCCTCTAAAAGATCCTCCATGGTGACTATCCCGAGAGTTCCTCCGTGCTGGTCAAGTACGACTCCCATGTGGCATTTCTGCTTCTGCATGGTTTTAAGAACCTCTGAAATTTTCTGCATCTGCGGCAGGTAAACGGTTTCCTGCACAAGGTCACGCACGGTAATTTGTCCGTTGGTTTTTTCGTATTCTTTGAAAAAGTCCTTTTCCGTGATTATCCCCACGATATTGTCCAACGTCTTTTCGTATACGGGCATACGTGAATATTCCTCTGAAAGGAATTTCATGCGCACGTTTTCCACCTCATCGTTTACCTCTACGGCGGTAATGGAAACACGGGGCGTTATTATTTCGTCTACGGTTGTTTCGTCAAACTGGAGTGCGCTGCGGACGAGATTGCTTTCCTGCTGTTCGAGAACGCCCTCGTCCTCGATTTCGTCTATGATTGCCATAAGCTCCTCCTCCGTGACGCTGACGGAGCTTTTTTTGCGCATAAGTCCCGAAACCGCCCTTTTGAGAAGAATGAACAATGCGGAAAACGGCGTGAGGATTACCATAAGAAAGGCGATTATGCCCGAAATTACGATACAAAGCGTTTCTGCATAGTCCTTTGCAATGCTCTTCGGGAGTACCTCGCCGAATATAAGCACGATTATCGTTGTCGCAACAGTGGCAATAAGAGAACCGTATTGCTCCCCCACAAGCGATATAGCAATAAGCGTAGCCGCAGACGAGGTGGCGATGTTCACGATGTTGTTCCCGATAAGAATAGTGGTGAGTGCCTTGTCGTATTTTTTTAGTATGTTAAGCGCACGCTCTGCTCCCTTCGAGCCGCCCTCCGCCATGCTTTTAAGGCGTATGCGGTTTACGCTTGACAACGCCGTTTCCGAGGCGGAGAAAAACGCCGAGAGGATGACGAGTATAACTATCACAACTATCTGCATGACCTATTCCCAGCCTTTCCATATCTCGGGGCAGTAGCCGACCGTAGCCTGCCTTCCGTTGCGGACGATAGGGGTCTTGTACAGCCTTGGGTTTTCGGCGAGCTTCTCGGGCTTTGCCTCGTCAAGGAGATACTTTATCTCGGTATAGTCCCTGCCGTTTTCGTCGATAACCTTATCTATCCCGCCGACCGCACGCACAACGCTTTCAAGCTCGCCCTTGCTCAAGCCCTTGGAGATAATATCCACCGACTGGAACCTTATACCTCGTTCCTTGAAATAGCGTTCCGCCTTTTTCGTGTCGAAGCACTTTGACTTTCCGAAAATCTGTATATTCAAGCTATATCCTCCCCTAAAGCATATCGTCGAATCGCCTTGGTTACGCCGAAGTTATTGTTGCTTTCGGCGATAAAGCGGCACATTTTCTTGATGTCCTCATGCCCGTTTTCCATGCAGAAGCTCCATTCTGCGGCGTTCAGCATTTCCACATCGTTGAAATAGTCGCCGAATGCCATCGTTTGTGCGGGCGTGATTCCGAGCTGTCTTTGAAGTGCGGCGAGAGCCGTGCCCTTGCTTACGCCCGCCGCCATTACGTCCATCCATATCGGACCGCTTACCTGAACGTTGAGTCTGTCGGCGAAGATTCTGTCAAGCTCGGGCTTGCCGTGAGCAATTGTTCCCCGAAGGTCGCAGACGGCTATCTTGTAGATGGTGCCGCTCACATCATAGAGATTGTCGCATTCGATGTGTTTTTTGTAGTATTTGCGAACCTCGTCCATGAAGCTGCCCGTGTCGGGCAGGTGGTATGTTCCGTTTTCGGCGCAGACGAGAATTTTGAAGCCTCCTATCTCATCGCACGCCCTGAGAAGCTCTGTATATGTATTGCGGTCTAACGGGTCAACGTGTACTGCCCGTCCCCTATGTATGACGCAAGCACCGTTGTCGCAGATGCAGTCTATTTTTGTGCGGTATTCCTCGGGAAAGAGGTGGTCTATGGCAGAATAGGTTCTGCCGCTGGAGATGGTGAAATATATACCCTGTCGGTCGAGCCTGTCTATAACGCTGAAAAAATCCGGCGGCAGCTGCTTTGAATCGTTGAGCAGCGTGCCGTCCATGTCGCTTGCAATAAGCTTTATCATTTTGCTTCCTTTCTTTCTTTTACCCCCGCCATGCTGGCGGTGTCAAATCGGGGACAGTGAATTTAACGCCAAGGCTGCCGCCCGAATCCCCGTGTTGCTGTGTATATGAGGCTTCGCCTTAGTTAAGAGGGCCTTTTATATCCTTGTACATAAGCTCCTCGTTGAACAGTCCCTTGTCATAATGATTTATCGCCTCTCTGAATTCCTCAAACAGGTCGGCGGGGATGTTCTCCTCCTCCGCCATCTTTTCAAGGACAGATTCAAACGTGCGGTGGAAATATTTGTTGTCCTTAAGCGACACACGCATTGCCACACGCTCGCCCGTATCGGCGTTCATTAGGTTATGTATATCGTAGTCCAGAAGCCGCATAATGCTTGTAAGGCTGTCGCCCGCATTTTCACGGAACACAAGCTTGTGAAAAACCGCCGCACGGCAGAGTGCAGACATACTGAATTCACGAGGAATTCCGTAATAAACGGAAAGCATTGTATAGAGATACTCCTCAAGCGAGCAATATTTCGATGAAAGTCCCATCGTCATTGTAATGCTGTCTACGGAAGCCATAGACAGCTTTATGGCACTGTCCAAGGCGGTTCTGCTGTCGTTTATCGGGCAGATGTCAACCGGAACGGTGACGGAGTTCTTGAAGGCGTTGACCATGGATTTTGTTTCCTCGTAGCTTGCCATGGGGTAGCTCCCTCTAAGGCGAACCGCAGAGATTTTGCTGCTTACCTGCTGCTGAGCAATGCTTAGGAGCTTATGCGAAAGCCTTGGCATTCCGGGCAGCTCAAGCATGGCGGGGGTGTCGGTTTTGATAGTGCGCTTGAGGTCGTTGAGCGTAAGGAGGATATAGCTGAAGTCGAACACATCGGCAAGCTCGGCGAACATCGGGTCAACCACACGGAATATGTAGCCTATCCCCTCGGGCAGCTCCGTCATTTTCATGATGGTTCTGAAGTCAACCTCCACATACCGCACTCCCGTCTGCGCCAGAGCCTCTATGTATTTGTAGATATGCTCAGGCGACGCTTTATCGCTTATGGCGAAGGCACAAAGGCTGTTGTCGATAATTACGGTTTTCATTTTATTCCTTTCGTTAATAATCTATATTATGTGACGGCTGCAAGCCGTTATTTGCTTGAAACGCTCTGCGTTTATTACAGTATAAATATTCGTGAATCCGTTAATTGCAGCGTTGACAATAATTATTTTGGGATATGGGGCGTCTCACATTGTTCATTTAATCAACATATCGGTTTTCGGTATACAAATTAAATTTTGATTTCAATGTAGGGGGCGATGCCTCATCGCCCCGCCAACGTTGCGTTAAAACGTGCATTCCGGTTTACGGATTTCGTATTATAATTTATGTGTAGGGTCAGACGTCATGTTGCCCTTTGATGGCGGCATCCGTGCCGCCTTTGGGGGCAACCACGCACACATCGTGTGTGCGCTCGACGTCCCCGTCAACGCCGTAATAAAATGGTGCATATCGTTTTACGTATTTCTAAACGCTCCTGCGTTTATTGTATCATAATGCGAAGCATTATGATATAATTTGCCGATATGCACGGAGTGAGCGTAGCGAACGAATGTGCAAG
>X287_Common_Brushtail__coassemble_80_pt1 | contig 18285 bp, 17 predicted proteins | sample X287_Common_Brushtail__metabat2_high_PE_016 | metagenome-assembled genome bin X287_Common_Brushtail | reverse complement strand
GACCTGCGTCGATTTCTCCTGCCGTTTCTCCGTCAACACTTACCCTTGCACTCTCGACACGCTGAACAACAAGCCTCATTATCTTCTCCTTCCTCCGCCGCCGCCATGACCGCCTCGGTGACCGCCGCCTCCGCCATGACCGCCACGGAAGCCGCCGCCCCCGCCGCCGTGATGATCGCCGGAGCTTATGCGGACATGAGTGGTGTATTCGTTGACGTAATCGTCCCTTCGTTCGACAAATCTCGTTCGGGAGCTATCGAGGTAAGCGGCGGCGCTTATGGGCGCTTTTTTCTTATAGCCCGATGAAGCCGCCTTGGCTGCCGCAATGGCAGCAACAAGCCCCACAACGCAGGGGATGACAATATATGCCAAGCCGCTTCGCATATCGTCCGTCAATACGTCTGACCCGCCGTAGCCGTAACCTGTCCCGCCGTAGCTGCCTGTCCTCTGAAGTGCAATAAGGCTGCTGCAGAAGCTTTCTATGGAGCTATAATAATTGTCGTCATCGCCAAAGCCGTAATAAACCGCATCGAACAAGGTATCGGTTCTGTCGCCGTACATATCCCACGCCTGTCCCGTTACGGAAATCCAATCGCCGTAGCTCATGCTGCTGCGGTCGTTGTTGTAAAGCAAAACGATAGAGTCGCTGTATTCCCCGAAAACGGCATCCAGAAAGTCGTCCGCATATTTTTTGTCGCTTTTGCCGCCGAGGTCGCTTGTTATAACTATCCCGATGTTGCAGCCCGTGCTTTTGGCGGTGGCAAGGAGCTTTACGGCAAGCTTTGCTTCCTCCTCATCCGTAAGCACGTCGTCGTAGTCCGAAAGGCGTGCCCTCGGCGAATCCTCCGCATAAGCCGCCGCTCCCCACATACATACCGCCGCCAATGCCAAAAGCAGGGTCAGCACAGCCGCCAATAGCGGCTTTAGCTTTAAGGTTAGCTTTAATCCCATCAAACCACATACCTCCCTATCAGCATTGCCGCCGCAGAGACTGCGACAAAGATAGCTGCTCCGAACAGAAACCGCTTTATCCTGCTTACGGGCAATATCCCGAAGGATGTCCCCGTCTGCCCATTCATCACAAAGGGATAGTCCTTTCCCCCATATGTGTAGTTCAGAAACCACACGGGAAGAAGCGCATAGGAATAGGCGCTGTTTGCGAAATTAACGGAGGTCTGTACGTTTTCAAGCTTGGTATAGCCCGAAGCGTCCGAGCGCAAAAGCTGCTCCGAAGCTTCCTTGACACGCTCCTCGATGCGCTTTGCCGCCTCCTCCTTGACAACGTCATATTTCTCCGCCGCACAGCCCGAAAGATACGACATCGAGAACGGCTTGAGGTCGCCGTAGCCAAACGGCTCTATGCTCTCCATAAGGCTGTCGTCAATGCGCTTCGAGCCATCGCAGGGAACTCTGACGAAAACAAGCTCCGCCTGACGATAAACATCATAGACCTTGGTATTCGTATAAACCATGTCGCCCGCACGCCATGTGCGGATAACCTTACCCCGTGCGCTAAGCGCCGCATTGGCTGTGCCGCTCTTAAGCCAATACGGGACGTAAAGAGCGGAGATGTTGCTTATCTGCGCCTGCGACCTGAAGCCCTTCGGAAGAAGGAATTTGCCCTTTATATACTTTCCGAAGCCTTCCTCCGCCTGCTCTCTGGTGGTCTTAAAGGGGATGATGAAATCGGGCTTGAACTCGCCCGAAAGCCGCCCTGAAAGAATAACGGGAGTATGGCAGAAGTGGCAGCGGGTAGAGGAGGTAAGCGTGTCGCAGATAACGCCTGCGCCGCAGTTGGGGCATTGATACAATGCGCTCTGACCCGAAAATTCCTCGTCCTCTCTCTGTGCGGCGGTAAGCGTAGGCTCGTTTTCGTCAAGCTTCATCTGCTCGTTATCCTTGAACAGCTCCTTTATCTGCGACTCCTCGAAAACGCTGTCGCAATAAAGGCAGCGAAGCCTGCCGCCGATGCTGTCGTATTCCAAGGGAGCGTTGCAGTTCGGGCATTGATATGATACGGTTTTTATATCCATGTTCTCTCCTTACGAAGGGCTCAAGGGCAGGCTATCGCCCCCAGCACCTCGCCTATGCTTGCGTTTATGACAAGCTCTGCGTTCTTGTCGGCGCTGACGGGGGACTTGTTTATAACGACAAGATGTGCGCCCGTGAAATACTGCACCAGCCCCGCCGCAGGGTATACGGCAAGCGATGTGCCGCCGATAATGAGCGTATCCGCCGCCGCTATCTCACTTACTGCCCGCTCTATATCGCCGTCGTCAAGACTCTCCTCGTACAGCACCACATCCGGCTTTATTATTCCGCCGCATTCACAGCGGGGTATGCCGTCCGCTTCGGTAACGGCGGACAGCGGATAAAATCTCCCGCAGCTCATGCAGTAATTTCGGTGAACGCTCCCGTGCAGCTCTACGACACGCTCGCTCCCCGCTGCCTGATGAAGTCCGTCTATATTCTGCGTCACAACGCAGGACAGCCTTCCCGCCCGCTCAAGCTCCGCAAGCTTCATATGCGCCTTGTTCGGCTTCACATCGGGGAACACCATTCGGCTTCGGTAAAACCGATAGAACTCCTCCGTGTTTGCGTCAAAGAAGCTTCGGCTTACTATCTGTTCGGGCGGATAGCGGTATTGAAGCCTGTACAATCCGTCCTCGCTTCGGAAATCCGGTATGCCGCTCTCTGTTGAAACGCCCGCCCCGCCAAAGAATACTATGCGGCGGCTTTCGTCTATTATTTCCTGTAAGGTCATAAAAGCGTCCTCCAAACACAAATGCTTCTCCCCGCAACGAATGAACCTCCGACCGAAATCGGAGGTTCAAGCTCGCTTTTTACGGCGTAATCGTTTTGTTATGCGTAAATGCTGAACAATGCGCCCGTGCTGTAAACATAGTTCGCAAGGCTGGAATCCGTATAGGTATACACGCCTGCGCTGCCGGAAGCGGACTTTATCTGCTGCGCCTTCTGCGCCGCCTTTTCAGAGAAGCCGTACTGTCCGAAGGTTGTCTTGATGTCTGTTGCCGAAACCTCGGAAAGATAGTCCTCGTCAAAGGTCAGCTTGTTGTCGCTCCCTACCGTTATTCCCGCACGGCTCAGCGCCGAGCTGTACACCTTTGCGGTGTTTACGAGAACAACGCCCTTTTGAAGCACGCTGCTGCTTTCGGAATCGCCAAGCTTATCTATAAGGCTGTTGTAGCTGTCTACAAAGCTTTGGACAAGCTCGGTGTACTCGTCCGCATCGTACTCCCCGCCGTACTCCAGAGCTTTCGCAAAGGAAGTAAGCGAATCGGCGGCGCTCGATACCTCTGCGCTCGTCGATTTGAGCGATGCCGTGCTTGTCGCCGTTTCCTCGTCATCGTCCGTGATACCGTATATGCTCTTGTAGAGGTTAGAGTACTGCTCCTTGAAGTAATCGCTCTTGCCCTTAAGCGTGGTATTTAGGATGTTGTCAAGTTCCTCGGAAGCGGAGGTTGACGACGATGTGTTCGATGAGGAATAGGTCGTATCGCCGGTAACCGTGCTGTAGTTCGTCAAGGCGGATGCCATAAGAATCTGAAGCGACGCTGTGTTTCCAACTGTCATAATAAAACACCTCCTTTCGGTGTTGAGATTAGATTAACCCATGCCGTCTGCGGCTTAGCCTGCCGCCCTTACGATGGCAATGGGAGTCTGCTGTGAGCATTGGTCAAGGGGATTGTCCTTAAATACCTGAATAGGAAATTCATCCGACAAATCCTTCCTGCACTTGCCGAGAACGTTTGCGCCGATGTCGTTTGCGTCTATAATCACAACGTCTGCGCCGATATGCTTCGCAAGCCTTTGAGCCACCTCATCGGGCTTGTCGGGAGCCATCTTGGCATAGTGGTTATAGGGCGGAAGCGTATATTCGCACGGACCGTCAATCGCACGAGCCTTCATGCCGCAGATGTTATAAAACACACCCCGCTTGCCGAAAAGCTTTCCGACCGCCGCACACGCCGCCGCAAACAGAACCTTTACCCGTCCTACCTCACGTATGCAAAGCTCCATCGTCTGCGGCATACCAAGACCTATCCCGTAGCTTGTTTTTACTACAAAATGCGACAGGAGCTTCGCAAGCCTGCTTACCTTTATTTCCTCGATAGGAAACGCACGCCCCTGCGAAATTGCCACAATCTTTTCGGACATAATCACGGTATCGCCCTCTTCGAGATAGTCCTTCACATACTTGTCGAGAACGTCCTCAAGCACATCATCCTTCGTGATAACGTGGGTTTTTATGGGATAGCGGGCAAACCTCCCGAACTCCGTTTCGATTACGAGATTTTTGCCCTCGTTAGGCTGAAATGGGATTTCCATCGCTTTTTCCTTCCTTTGTCAGCCTACTCCGTAGGTCTTTCTGTATTCCTTCATTCTTCCGAGATGCTCTCGTCCCTCGATAATTCCGCTTTCAAGAGCATCTATGATGTCGTTTATGGTGACGATGGAATATACCCTTATCCCGAAATCGTCATACACCTCCTGTGCGGCGGATTTATCGGAATTAAGCCCCTTTTCCATGCGGTCAACCGCAATGACGATGCCCTCTATCTGTACCCTTGCCGCCTCGTTAAGCTTCGGCAAAACCTCTCTGAGAGCCTTTCCGGAGGTCATTACATCCTCCGTGATTACGATCTTGTCGCCGTCCGACGGGGTTCTCCCTACGAACATTCCGCCCTCGCCGTGATCCTTGACCTCCTTGCGGTCGAAGCAGTAGCTTACGTCCATGCCGAACTTATTGTACAGGGCGGTGCAGGCGGCGACACAAAGCGGTATCCCTTTGTATGCAGGGCCGAACAGCGTATCGGGAGCAAGCCCATGCTCCTTTATGCACTCGGCGTAAAACTCGCCCAGCCTCGCAAGCTGCGCCCCGCTTTTGTAGCTTCCGAAATTCATGAAGTAGGGAGCAAGCCGCCCGCTTTTAAGTGTAAACTCGCCGAATTTAAGCACGCCGCTCTCTACCATAAGCTTTATAAAGCTTTCTTTATACGTCATTGTATTTCCCTCCGAGGTAACCGCCGTCATGCAGCCCTTGCCATTGTTAAGGCAGCACCACCGTATTATTCCTTTTTTGCGGTAAGCAATCCGACCGCACGCAGATGAGGATACACTTCCTCATATTCATTATAGCACATCGCCGCCCATAATGCAAGTACCGAGGCGGCGGTTTTCTGTAAAAAAATCCACAAAAAACGGGAGCGACCTGTGCGCCCCCGATGCCCTTAGCAATGTGTCAAGCCGCCTTAGCCCTCCTTTGCAAGCCGCTTTGCAAAGTATTCGGGCTTGTCTGCGCCGATAGCCTTCATGACCTGCTTGCTGCGTTCAAGGACAAAGCGGAACAGCGGGCAGCCTATGCAGGTGATAACCACAACCTCTCCGAGAGCGACCGTCCCCATGCTGAACCACAGCGGCTCGCCGCAAAGGAAAAGCTCGAACCCGACAATTATGCCGTTCGATATGACGGGAAGAGCGGACGCCAGCCACAGGCTCTTTGTGTAATACATCGGTATCACCGCCGCCGCAGTCGCAAGAGTCCCGAAAATAATGTCATACAAGCCGAACGGACTGAACAGGTTTGCGATAAGGCAGCCGAGGGTAAGCGACACGCAATAGTCCCTGCGGTAGAAGCACAGCAGGACAAGCGCCTCGGAGAACCGAAGCTGGACAGGACCGTAGGAAAGCCCGGGAACGGCAAGCGTAAGGGCGGCGTAAAGCGCAGCCACAAGCGCAAGCCTTGCAAGATTTTTCGTGCTGAGAAATTTGTTTTTGGACATAAAAAAACTCCTTGTTTTTTAACGGTGGTTAAGCAAAGACAACACCGTATTTTCGGCAGCGCCGCCCCTCGGTTTGCAAAACCGCCGCAGCGTTTCCGTTGTTTCATCGGGCGGACATTCGCCCTTTTACTCTCCTATTGTATCATACATCGTCAGAAATTTCAACCATTATTCCAAAAAATCTGTTGAAATTTTTGCGGCGATAAAGTATAATTAAGGCAGTACGCAGTCCTCTGCGAATATTGCCGCAAAAAATATTGAAAAGCATCGAAAGGATATAACCCTATGAAAACCCTGAAGCTTACGCTCAATCCCCTCGACAGAAGGTCAAAAATCAACAAGGAAATCTACTCCAACTTCTCCGAGCATCTCGGCCGCTGTATCTACGACGGAATATTTGTCGGAAAGGACAGCAAAATCCCCAACATAGAGGGCTACCGCAAGGATGTCGTTGACGCCCTGCGTGAGATAAGGCTGCCTGTGCTGCGCTGGCCGGGCGGCTGCTTTGCGGACGAGTACCACTGGAGGGACGGCATTGGCGAGCTGTCCTCTCGCAAGAGGATGATAAACTCCAATTGGGGACACGTTGTAGAGGACAATAGCTTCGGTACGCATGAATTTATGCGTCTGTGCGAGCTTATCGGCTGCGAGCCGTATATAAGCGGCAATGTCGGAAGCGGCACGGTCGAGGAGCTTGCGCAGTGGATAGAGTATATAACGTTTGACGGCGTTTCGCCCATGGCGGAGCTTCGCAAGAAAAACGGCAGGGAGCAGCCGTGGAGGCTTAAATATCTCGGCATTGGCAACGAAAGCTGGGGCTGCGGCGGAGAAATGTCGCCCGAATACTACGCCGATAATTACCGCCGCTACGCTACCTTCTGCCGCAATTACAGCGGAAACGAGCTGTTCAAGATTGCCTGCGGTCCGAACGCATACGATTATAACTGGACGGAAACAATCATGAAGCGTCTGAACGAGAACAACTGCAAGGGAATATCGCTGCACTATTACACCGTTGTGGACGGCAACTGGGCGAACAAGGGCCATGCTCTCGAATTTGACGACGGCAGATATTACAGGACAATAGAAGCAACCCTTGATATGGAAACGCTTGTTACACGCCATAGCGAAATCATGAACCGCTATGACCCGCAGAAGAAAATCGGGCTTATCGTGGACGAGTGGGGGACATGGCACGATGTCGAGCCGGGGACAAATCCGGGCTTCCTCTATCAGCAGAATACCATGCGTGACGCAATTGTCGCCGCAATAAACCTCAACATCTTTAACGCCCACTCCGACCGTGTTTACATGGCGAACATAGCACAAGCGGTGAACGTGCTTCAAGCGGTGCTTCTTACCGAGGGCGCAAAAACCATCAAGACCCCGACCTTCCATGTTTTCGACCTCTATAAGGCGCATCAGGATGCGACGCTCATTTACTCCCACCTTGAAAACGACACCACCGACAGCGAAAAGCCGCTGCCCTGCCTTTCGCATTCCGCAAGCACGGCACAGGACGGCACTATCACCGTTACACTCTCTAACTGCGCATTGAACAAGGGCTATACCATCGACATCGCGACAGCCTTCGGGGCGTTTAGCTCCGCCGAGGGACGCATCCTTACGGACGAGGTTCATGCCCACAACGATTTCGACAACGAAAACGCCGTCACGATAAAGCCGCTTGCGGTTCGCACGGAAAACGGAAGAGTGCTTGTTGACATTCCCGCCTGCAGCGTTGCGGAAATAACGCTCAGGGCATGACGCAGAAGGGAAAGCCCTGCACACGCTGCCTTCTCGAACAGGCAGGGCAGACGGAGCTTGCCCGTGCGATAGCCGAGAGAATAGCCGCCCTGCCAACGGAGCTTCGTACAGACGAGGGGCTGTACAAGACCCGCCTTGAAATCTGCTCGCAATGCGACAGCCTGCAAAGCGGGACGTGCGTAAAGTGCGGCTGCTACGCCGAGCTTCGTGCCGCTAAGGTAAACGCAGCCTGCCCCAACGTGCCGCAGAGATGGTAAAAATCAAGACCGCCCCCGCAAAAAGAGGGCGGTCTTTGTGCAATGCGGTCTTACTTGCTTCTCATCTCGTTCGCCGTATATACGACATCGGCGTATATCGCCGCAACTATCTGGTACAGCTCCTTGGGAATCGTTTCTCCTGCATTAAGCATGACAAGAAGGGCGGCGACGCTGTCGTCACGGTAAATAGGCACGCCCGCCTCATCGGCGATGTTCACAATGCGCTGCGCCAGCTCGCCAAGACCTGACGCCACGACCACCGGCGCATAGTTGAGGTCAGGGTTGTATTTCAGCGCAACAGCGGCGTTCTGCCCATAAATGCGCTTGTTGTTTGCGGGGGGAATAGGGTGCTTTGGCATAATAACGGCCTCCTTTTATCACACACGGGTATTAAGCGTGGTGCGCTTGTCGGTTATCTTGGGGAATATCTCCACGAGATTGTGCGGCTTTTGGAGCGGCGCAGTTTCAAAGCTCTTTGCGGAGTAGCCGCAGTTTCTTATTATCTTTGTGACACGCTCCTTCATCGGGTCTATCTCATCCTCGAACTTCTGCGGATAAAGAAGCGCAATATTTACATCCTCGCCGAGCGCATACATATCCAGCTCAAAGCGTCCAATGCTTTCCACATCGAACGTCAGGAACAGGTGATAGTTGCGCTGAGTGCTTGGGGTGTTGTTGGGATTGTTTTCATCGTTATCCACCCATAGCTCCCCGAACGCCTTCGTTCCGTTCACATCCAGCGGGAGTATGTAATGCGCAAGCGGCGTAAAAACTCCCGGAGCGTTCAGAAGGCTTTGCAGAAGGTTCGCCGCATTGAAGCTGTCAAGAGATTTCAGGGCGGGATTGTTGATGTTCTTTTCTATGAAATCAGTGAGGCTGTCAAGCGTAGAGCTTACGGGCGGTCTCACTCCATGCTGAGGAAGCTCGTTTCTGGCGGACATCTTATCCACAATGTCCACAAATGCGCCGTAAAGACGCTCTCTGAGCGGTACGTCAGGCATGGAGCGGAGAATATCGTTAAGGCTGTCGATGAGCTCCTGCATTGTGTTTACCTTCGACAGCTCCGCAAGCATTGCCTCGCTCTGCTCCTCGCCGTCCTCGCCCGCAAACAGTCCCTCGGTGAGCTGTCTTATCGCATCCATTCCGTCAAGCTTCCCTCGGTTGTAGCTTGAAAGGATATGCTCGATGTCGTAGCCCTCCGCCTTGAGAAGCTGCGTATAGCCCTTGGTGCTCATGCTTTCGTTGAGGAAGAGCCGCCATCCCGTAAGCGGCTCGGCATCCTCCGAGTCTGCCTCCGTCCCCTCGGAAGCAGCCTCCGCACCTGCGTTGACATTTTCTGAATGCGTAAATTTGAGCGGTTCGGAAGAAAAATTCTCTTCTACGAAATTTTTGTCCGTAAGTTCCGACGAAAACGGTTGATTTTGCTGCGAGTTTGTAGTATAATTATTGAAAGAGGTTTCTTCGGCGCTTTCGTCCGGATTCTGCATCGGCTGTTTGTCAAATATTGCCGAATACAGACGGCCGAAGGAATTTTTCAGAGCATCACGCAATGTCCCCGAGGAAATCTGCGTCATAAGCAGGTTGAAATACTCCTTGCACATATAGGGGCTGTTGTTGTATCGGGAAAGGTTATGCACGATAAGAGGGATAAGCATCTGGGTCTTGTCATCGTTAAGAAGGCTTCCGCTTACATCCTTAAGAATGCCAAGGGTTTCTCCCTTGAGGTAATCGAAATACTTATCGGCATCCTGCGCTCCCCATTGCTGCGAAAGATTAAGAAGTCTTGAGGAAAGCTTCTCGTTTGGCGAATAATATTCTGAAAGGAACTTAAGGTTCGCACGAAGCGCTCCGAGAATTTCGTTCTTGTTCTGCGCAAAGTTCAGCGATTTGAGGAGGTTGCCGATAAGCTCTTTGGTGTTCGGGTCGGTGGTGCTTTTTGCCACCTCACGCAGAACGTCATAGAACTCGTGACCGCTGAACATGGTGTTCTGCTGCTCTTGGTTCTGTATTTCACGGACAAGCTCCTCCGGCGTTACATAAAGCTCGCTCGCAAGGTTTTCAAGCTCGCCGTAAAGGTCAGTATGCCCCGTGATAAGTGCTTGGTTAAGCACATCGACATTAAGCAGATCCTTGAGCATCTCAACGGCAAGCGTCGGATCCTTTGCGACCTGTACCGACATGGGTATAAGCTCACGATTGCCCATCTCCAGACGGCTTCTCGCACCCGCATCCGCTGCGCCGTCCGCTCCGCCGACCCCCGTAAGCTTAACGATATCAAACGGCTCTGTGTTCGCATCCTGCTGACGTGGACTATAGTTGTAGTTCTTGGATGTTATGGGGTTGTTTATTTGAGGTATCTGCGCCATTTGTACTCCCTCCTCGGTGCAGTAAATGATTTTATACCTCTATTTTAGCATAAACTTGCGGAATAATAAAGGGTTTTTAAAAAATTTTATAGAAAAACGCCTTGTGCGTATTCGGAAAGGAACTGATATTATGGCAAAAATAGAACCCGGCATGGAAGCAATGCTCGATATGTACTTCTATGAAACGAATTCCCTTCTTGAGCAGTTGGATGAAATTCTGCTCAGGACCGAGCAGGCAAACGCTTTTGAGAGCGACGACATCAAGGAAATTTTCCGTATTATGCACACGATCAAGGGGTCGTCCGCAATGATGGGCTTTGACAACCTTTCGGTGCTTGCGCATAAGGCGGAGGATATGTTCTTTGTCATCAGAGAGAACCCCGATGTCATCACGGATGTCAGCTTCGTGTATGACCTCGTATTCCAGGTTTCGGACTCCTACAAGGCGCAGATAGAGGCTATCCAGAACAACGTCGGCGGGGAGTACGAGGCAATGAACTTTGACGAGCTTATCGACAAGGTGCTTAAGGCGAGAGATACCCTCCTCGGCGAAACCAAGGGAGAGGCTCCCGCTCCCCCTGCGGCGGCACAGGCTGAGACGGCTCCCGCAGCAGCTCCGTCGGAGCAGGACGGTAAAATTACGGTAAGGGTGTTCTTCGAGGACGGCTGTCAGATGGAGAACCTTCGTGCGTTCCTGCTTATAAACACGATAAAAGAGGAATGCTCCTTCCTCGAATTTACTCCCTCGGATGTTGAAACAAACGCCGAATCCGCAAAGGAAATCATCGACCACGGCTTCCTTATCACCTTCGCCGCCATCGATGATAACGACTATGTCCTAAAGCAGATAGAATGCGCCCTCAACGTTCAGTCGTATGAGATAATCTCCGACACTCCCGCCGCAGAAGCGCCCAAGGCGGAGCTGCCTCCTGAGCCGTCCGCTCCCGCAGAGGCCCCCAAGGCGTCCGCTCCCGCTCCGACAGCGCCCACTCCCCCGAAGGAGCAGAGCGCCGTTGAAAAGGCGCAGGCAGCCGTAGATAAGGCTCAGGCGGCAGGCGGCGCGCAAAAGCAGAACCTTATAAGCGTAAACCTTACAAAGCTCGACACGCTGCACGATATTGTCGGCGAAATCATAACCACCGAGTCTATGGTCATCTCCAATCCCGACCTTGAGGGGCTTGAGCTTGAAAGCTTCAACAAGGCGGCAAGACAGCTCCGCAAGCTTACAAGCGAGCTTCAGGACACCGTCATGTCCATAAGAATGGTGCCGCTTGCGGGCGTGTTCCAAAAGATGAACAGAATCGTCCGTGATATGCGCAAGAAGCTCAATAAGGAGGTTGATTTCGTTATCGAGGGCGAGGAAACCGAGGTGGATAAGTCCATCGTGGACAGCCTACAGGATCCCCTTATGCACCTTGTAAGGAACTGCATGGATCACGGCATCGAGGAAAACGTTCAGGACAGAATAAACGCGGGCAAGCCCGAAAAGGGCACACTCAAGCTCACTGCGCAGAACGCCTCCGGCGAGGTCGTTATCACTGTGTCCGACGACGGTCAGGGCATCGATCCCGAAAAAATTCTTGCAAAGGCGAGAAGGCAGGGCATTCTCACAAAGCCCGAAAGCGAATATACTGAAAAGGAAATACAGAACCTCATCCTCCTGCCCGGCTTCTCTACGAACGAAACCGTTACCGAGTTCAGCGGACGAGGCGTCGGCATGGACGTCGTAAAGGCGAACGTGGAAAAGTGCGGCGGTACGATTATCGTTGACTCCAAGAAGGGCGAGGGAACTCACTTCATCATAAAAATCCCGCTTACTCTTGCTATCATCGACGGCATGGAGGTTACGGTAGGCGACCTTGTATTTACCGTTCCCATCTCCACCATCAGGGAAAGCTTCAAGGCGGAATCCAGTCAGATTCTTCACGACACAAGCAAGAGCGAGATGATAATGATAAGGGGCGTATGCTATCCTATCCTCCGTATGCACGAGAAGTTCGGCATAGAAACAGAGATAACCAATCTTGAGGACGGCATATTGCTGCTGGTTGAAACCGATAACAAGAGCGTTTGCATCTTCGCCGACAAGCTTATCGGCGAACAGCAGGTTGTGGTTAAGCCGTTCCCCAAGTACCTCTCGAAATACAATATCAAGGGGCAGGGGCTTTCCGGCTGCACCATCATGGGCGATGGCAGCATTTCTCTTATCATCGACACCAACACTCTTATCGGTTAAGGAGGATACATAGAATATGACAAACGACATCATTAAAGAAGCGGTTGCAAAGCAGCAATCCGGCGACAGGAAGCTTGCCGCCGACAACAGTGTCCTCGGAAAGGTAATGACCTTTAATATAGGGGATCAGGTTTACGGCATTGAGATACAATATGTAACGGAAATCATAGAAATGCAGCACATAACAAAGGTGCCGCACGTCCCCTCGTACATCAAGGGCATCATAAACGTGCGCAGCAAGGTCGTTCCCATCGTAGACATAAGAACACGCTTCGGGAAGCCCGAAATCCCCTACACAAACCGCACCTGCATCATCACGCTTTCCTTCAACGATACCACGGTCGGCATAATCGTTGACAGCATTGCCGACGTAGAGGATATTCATACGGGCGACATCTCCGCAACGCCCGAAAACCGCTCCGTAAATACAAACGAGTTTATCCAGTATATGATTCGCTCCGGCGATACGGTAAAGCTTGTTCTCGATGTGGCAAAGCTCCTCGATGAACAGGAGGCTTAATGTATGGAGATAACCGACCGTGAATTTCATCGGCTGGTGGATTATATGCACAACAATTACGGCATAAACCTCTCCGCAAAGAGGGTGCTTATTCAGGGACGGCTCGGAAATATGCTCAGAGAGCGCGGCTTTACAAGCTATGACGAATATATAGACGCAGTGCTGTCCGACACATCCGGCGCAGAGGTTACCACCATTCTCAACAAGCTTACCACAAACCATACGTATTTCATGCGTGAGCCGGAGCATTATACCTTTATGAAGGAAACGGTGCTTCCGTGGGCGGCGGGCAATTCCAAAAACAAGGTGCTTCGCATATGGAGCGCAGGCTGCTCAAGCGGCGAGGAATGCTATACGACCGCAATGCTTATCGACGAGTATTTCGGCGCAGAAAAGAGCAGATGGGATACGAGAATCCTTGCAACAGACATCTCCCACTCCGTTATAGACAAGGCAAAGGCAGGGATATATCACCAAGACGGCATGAAGGGATTAAGCCCCGAATGGAAATCAAAATACTTCACACGCATTGACGACGAAAAATACCAGATATGCGATAGGATAAAAAAGGAAATTATCTTCAAGTATTTTAACCTCATGGATGAAATGCCCGCCAAATATAAGGCGAACCCCTTTGACCTTATATTCTGCCGCAACGTCATGATATATTTCGACCAGCCCACAAAAAATGCGCTTGTGAACAGATTCTACGATGTTCTCAAGCCCGGAGGGTATCTGTTTATCGGTCACGCAGAGAGCATTGCACGGGGAGAAACAAGCCTTCAGTACGTCAAGCCTGCCATATACCGCAGACCGCTGCGCTGAATATTTTAGGAGCTGACATATGAAGCGAATTAAACTTCTTGTGGTGGACGATTCCATATTGTTCAGAGAGGTTCTCGCACGCCACGTCCGTCAAGACGAGAGCATTGAAGTCGTCGGAACGGCAGGGGACGCCTACTCCGCAAGAGATATGATACTTAAATACGAGCCGGATGTAATGACGCTGGATATAGAAATGCCCCGAATGGACGGGGTGGCATTTCTCAGAAAGCTTCTCCCGCAGTTCTATATCCCGACAATAGTCGTTTCATCTGACGAAAACCGCCGAAACGAAGCGCATGACGCAGGTGCAGTTGAATTTATCCCGAAGCCTGCCGCCCGAACGCAAAGCGACATGACGGTGTTTGCGGAAAGGCTTTGTGCGGCGATAAAGCGAGCTTGTAATCACGAGGCGGACATCACCCCTATTTCCTACGACTCCCCCTCGGATAAGAAGAGCAGCACTCCACAGCCCCGCACCCACGCCGCCTCATCCAAGCCTCGCTTTCGCAAGTCCGAGGCGATTATCGCTCTTGGAGCTTCTACGGGAGGAACGGAGGCTTTGGAGCAGGTTGTAAGGGTGTTTCCGGAGGATACCCCTCCTGTACTTATTGTACAGCATATGCCCGCTGGCTTCACGAAGCTGTATGCCGAACGCCTTAACCGCTCCTGCAAAATGCAGGTCAAGGAAGCGGAGGACGGCGACAGGCTGCGCAGAGGGCTTATTATCATCGGAGCAGGCGAGCATCATCTTCGCCTTTGCAGGGATGCGAGAGGCTGGTACGTGTCCTCACGGGGCGGCGACAAGGTTTCGGGGCATTGCCCCTCGGTCGACGTTCTGTTCAGCTCCGTAGCGGAGCAAGCGGGAGAGCGTGCTATCGGCGCAATCCTCACGGGCATGGGACGGGACGGCGCAGACGGACTGCTCAAAATGCGAAGCGCAGGAGCGTTCACCATCGGTCAGGACAAGGAAAGCTGCGTTGTGTACGGAATGCCTATGGAGGCATACAACATCGGAGCGGTAGAGGTTCAAGCCCCGCTTTACAACATCGCAGATATAATTCTTGACAGTTTATACTAATTGCTACGGGCAGTGCTGCGCTTTATGCGGCACTGCCCGAAAAACAAGGGACGGCAAAGGCGGTCCCTTGTTCTACAATCTAAATACCACAATTAAAGGAGGATATTTCAAATGGAATATGTTACAATGAACAATGGCGGAAAATGCCCGATAATTGGTATCGGAACTTATACGATTGCTCCGGCTGACGCTGAACGCAGCGTAAGAGAAGCCCTTAAAATGGGGTATGAATGCGTTGATACCGCAAACGCCTATGTCAACGAGAGAGCTGTCGGACGTGGTATCAAGGAAAGCGGTGTTCCAAGAGAAAAGATTTTTCTTTCCACAAAGCTCTGGGCAAGCGAATATGAAAACGAGAACGCTGTTAATGAAACATTGGAGCGGCTCGGCGTAGATTATGTGGATTTGCTTTATATCCACCAGCCCGCAGGGAACTGGCTTGCAGGGTACAGGCAGCTTGAAAAAGCATATCGGGACGGCAAGGCAAAGGCAATAGGGATTTCTAATTTTGAAGGGAAATTCCTTGAGGAGCTTGAGACAAAATGGGAAATTGTCCCCCAATTTATCCAAGTAGAAGCACATCCGTATTTTACACAGGATGAGCTTCGCAAAACCCTCGATAAATACGGAATTAAGCTGATGTCCTGGTATCCGCTGGGACACGGAGACAAATCGCTGATTGAGGAGCCTGTGTTTGCGGAACTCGGAAAAAAATATGGCAAATCTCCGGCGCAGATTATTCTTCGTTGGCATACACAGATGGGCTTTGCGGTGATTCCGGGGAGTAAGAATGAGAATCACATTCGTGACAATCTTGATATTCTCGATTTTAAGCTGTCGGACGATGATATGGCGGAAATTGCAAAGCTGAATAATGGCGTGCGTTATTACAATCGTACAGACGAAGCTCTTGCAGGCTTTGCAGCATGGCAGCCAACATATGAAAAGGGATAAATTGCCCGTTAAGTAATTTTCCAACCCATTAAGGCGGCTTTGTACAATGACAGCCTTACGGTGTTGTCGTACACACACCCAACAAATAAAAAAGCAAACAAAAATCTCCCCCGCTTTGAACGGGGGAGATTTTTGTTTGCTTATGCTCTTGTAAGAACCTCGGTTGCCTTGTTGACAAGCCCATCGACCCGCTTTGTAACATCCGTTACATCGTTCATTGCAGAGCCGATATCGCTGCCCTTGTCCATGGTTTTCGTGATATTTACTTGGATATTGTCCATCATGCCAAGAACATCCGACATCTTTTCCGTGATAGTCTGCACTATTCCGTTTACGGTTTCGATGTTGTCGAAAACAAGAAGGTTGTTCTTCTCCGCCTCGGTCACGGACTCCTGCGAATGCTCCGCAAGGCTTCTGACCTCCTCCGCAACCACCGCAAAGCCCTTGCCGTACTCTCCGGCACGAGCCGCCTCGATGCTTGCGTTTATGGCGAGGATATTTATCTGACGGGCAATGTCGCTTATGCCCTTGGTAATTCTTGCAAAGCCGTCAACACTGTCGTTGATGCTGCTCATCGAACCGTTAATGCTGTCGTTAAGGGATTTAAGCTGTTCGATAACTCCCGCAAGACCCACAATCTCGTCGTGGTTTACGGTGTTAAGCTCGGAAATCTGACCTGTTGCGTCCTTAACGCTTCCGATATTGCCGGTAAGCAAGCCGACAACCTCTTTAAGCTGCTCGGTAATCTCGGAGATGGCGATGTTCGTGTCCTCGATATGCTGACGCTGCTCCTGCGCTTTCTTAAGGGTGTACTGCGCACAGCTGTCCATGGAGCTTGTCCCTCTGAGGATAGCCTCAGCCATCTTACGGCAGGTTGCAAAGCCGCAGGCGTGGCAGTTGTAGTTGCGCTCGGTTTCGGTGGTCTTGCCCATACGGGTAAGCATATTGTCCACCTCCGCCGTCGAAAGCTCTCTTCCTCCGACATTTTCGGGGGTATAGCTGCGCATGAAATCCTCAAGCTTGAGCTTCTTGTCAAATTCCAAGAACTGCTTGTCACGCTTCCTGTGGTCGAACTTCACGCGCTTGGTGCGGCTGTACTTTTCGATGTCATTCATAATGCTGCTCATGCGGTAGACGGTCATCTGATGACCGATTGCCGGACCGCTTCCGCAGCCGTGGTCGCAGGACAGAACATCAAACACATCGGGCAGATCCCGACTGCCTATCGTGGAATATATATCCAGATTCTTGTAAACACTGCCTACGCCCTCTGAGGTGATAACATTAAGCGAGGGCACCTCCAGCTCCAGACAGGCTTTAAGTCCGCCCGGACGGGGATAAACCGCTCCGAGGTTGCCCTGATCTCCGGAGAACTCGAAATCGGAATGCGCTCCCGAAAGCTCCGAAAGGCGGACGCCCTTTCTTTCAAGAAGCTCCCCCAAACGCTCGAAGGTGACGTTATAGTCGATTATCCCCGTTTCACGGAACTCATCCTTCTTGGCAATGCAGGGGGAAAGAGCGGCGATTTTCGCCTTCTCTCCGAGATATTTGCGCAGATAAACGGCGGTGCAGTTCATCGGCGACTGGATAGGGGAGAGGTTCGGCAGTATGTCGTGGCAGTTCTTTCTTATGTAGTTTACTATTGCAGGACATGGCTGCGAAATAACCTTTGCACCGGGGTGCTGCTCCATGTAGCGAATGTGTCCCCATGTGCATATATCCGCACCGAAGGATACGTCATAAATATCCCTCACGCCGCTTCTTTTCAGGAAGTCAAGCACATGACGCCAGCTGCCGTCAAACGACACCTTTATGGCGGGTGCAGCTATGGCAATTATATCCACGCCGCTCTGCAAATCCTTCCAAAATCGCTCTGTATCGTCCTCGTAGCTTCTTGCGTGGTGGCTGCAGGCTTTTACGCACGCACCGCACCGTATGCACTTGTCGGGATCGATGTTGAAAACAGGCTTTCCGTTTGCGTCATGTTCTATTTTGTTCGCTTCAATTGACGGACAAACTCTGACACAGCTGTTACAAGCCACGCACTTAGAGCTGTCAAATGTTATCAAGTTCAAGACCTCCTGTAAAAATTCGATGGGTATTTGCGAAAATATTCAAATGAATCGGGATTATCCGTCATCACTTTGCGTAGTCAATTGCCCTGCTCTCCCTTATGAGGTTTACCTTTATCTGTCCGGGATATTCCATCTCGTCCTCAATACGCTTCGCTATATCCCTTGCAAGCACTTTCATGTCGTCGTCGTTTATCTGATCGGGCTTTATCATGATACGAATCTCACGACCCGCCTGAATAGCGTAGGATTTCTCGACGCCGCCATAGCTGTTGCAGATTTCCTCAAGCTTTTCAAGACGCTTGATATAGTTTTCGTAATTCTCGCTTCTTGCGGCGGGACGTGCGGCGCTTATTGCATCCGCCGCCTGTACAAGCGCAGCGATAACCGTGCGGCACTCCACATC
>X287_Common_Brushtail__coassemble_79_pt1 | contig 18311 bp, 16 predicted proteins | sample X287_Common_Brushtail__metabat2_high_PE_016 | metagenome-assembled genome bin X287_Common_Brushtail | reverse complement strand
TTCAAGGCTCTCTATTTTTACGGGGGAATCGCTGAAGTACCACCCTGATATTACCTCTCCTTCTTTCGTCACTCCGAAATCATCGAGCATATTAAGGGTAGATCCTATCGCCGCCTCAACAATCTGCACCTTATTGTCATAATGCAGCGTGATTTTTGCGCTTGGAGGAGTTGTACTCCAGACTGCGTAGAGCGTCAAGTCTTCGGCAGGCATTGACAACGTACTCAACGCAGACTTCGCATTGCTTGTTTTCGCCCAGCCCAAAAGATACATATTGTCCTTGTACACTGCAATATCCTTTGGCATTGGCACATCTGCTCCGTACTTTACGCTTGTCTGGGAAAGCTGCCCTATGCCGCCGTTTGAGTCGTAAGTAACGACGAAGCTGTCCGGTTCCCATACTGCGAACAGTGTAACATCAGAGTACGGCATTTTGTAATCGTAAAGCGGATATTGGATTTCCGTGTTATCCGAGAATCCTATTAGCTTGTATCCTTTTTTGGAAACGGTTTCGGATGCCGTTTCGGCGGAAGGAAGAACGACATATTGCCCTGCGGCTGACGTAATACTTTGCAGTTCTCCGATGCCGCCGTTGAGATTAAAGGTTATTGTGTAAGTTCCGCTTGCGCTGCTGCTTGTCGATGACGAGGACGTTGTGCTGTATCCGCTGTTCGTGTAGCCGTTTTCGTCCGTTCCGTCTGCCATCGGCTCTGTTGTTTCGTCTGCCGGCTCGTCTATATAATACTCCTCAGAGGAACTCTCGACGGAGCTGCTGCTTTCTACTAAATCGCTTGTTTCGCTGCTGTCATCCGAGGATGGCTCATCGGATGATATGTCGGATATTACGGATGAGCTGTCTGTATCATCCGATGATTCCTTGGATTCTTTTTCGCTGCTCGAAATAACCGATATGACAATGACCGCCAAAAAGAAAATTAACGCCAATGCAATAATGAGGTAGAACGTTATATTGTTCTTTTTGACGCCTTTTTTTGCAGCCAAAGCCTTGCCTGTTGTTATAACGTAATTGTTGCTTTCGATTGCCGTCAGCTTGTTTTCGGATAATAGCTGTTCAAACAGCGCCACATTCATTTCGCCTGTAATGGCTTCGTCTGTCTTGTATTGGGTGTAGCTGCAATCGACGATATTGGTTTTTGTTTCTTTAACAAATGCCTTGTATTCGGCAGTCTGGGTGACGAGTTTTTCCTGAAACGGCACACCTTTTTCGTCTGCGTTTTGTTCCGGAATAATGAACAGTGTTCTTGCCTCATCATCAAAACTGGATATATCTGCTTTAAAAAAATACATTACATATGCCCTCACTTTTTCTTCTTCGGCTTCGAATTGTCAAAGTCCATTTCATAGCCGACCCTTAATTTGCCGTTTTTATCGGTATAATCAGCAAATTTGATTACAGCGTCATAGGTTTTGCCGGTATTCGAGCTGTACAAGCCTTTGACCGAAACCTTGCCTTTGCTGAGCAATGCCTTTACAGTTGCAGCTCCCAATATCTTCTTCTTGGATGTCCAAAAGATATCGTCCTTCCAAAGGGAGAAGATGCAGCCCTTATCCTTAACGTTTTCGCAATAGAAGCCCTTTTTGCCTTCAAAAACCGCCCCTCCGCAGCGAGGACATTTGCCCAGAGCCGTGCGTGGAGCTGCCATTGACTTGTGTTCCTTGGTTTGCTCTATGGCAATAACCTTTTTGACCAATTCTATAACGTCGTCAATTACTTCTTCGGGCGTGTTCTCTCCCTTTTCTATGCCCTCAAGCTGCTTTTCCATATTGGCTGTCATTTCTACGCTCTTAACCTGTTCAGGGAGAGCCGAAATTATGCGGTTGCCTTTTTCGGTTGCTATCAGGGATTTCCCTTTGCGCTCGATATAGCCAACCTTAATGACACGCTCTATAATCCCTGCTCTTGTTGCGGGCGTACCGATACCGCGTTCGGAAACATAACTTGACAACTCCTTGTCGTCAATGCGCTTGTCTATATTTCCCATAGCTTTAAGCAGTGTGCTTTCGGTATAGTGCTTTGGCGGCTGGGTTTCGCATTCGGATATGCTGAGGTTTTCGGCGACGAAGGTTTCGCCTTGCGAAAAGGATAATACATTTTGCTCGTCGTTTTTTTCGATGTAGAATTTCTTCCAACCGAGTTGTACGGTAATTTTGGATTTAGAACGGAAAGTGTGCTTTCCGATGACGAATACCGTTGATGTTTCATTGTATTGATATTCGGCAGAAAGCGCCGCCATAAACCGTGTTAAAACCATTTCCAAAATGGCTTGTTCATCGGCGGTAAGCTGCATTTTTTCGACATTGGCTATGTTTTCTGTCGGGATAATGGCGTGATGGTCGGACACCTTCTTGTCGTTGATGATACGGCGGTCGATATTAAGACCATTTCTAAGGATTTCGTCAGCATTGTCCTGATTGATGAATGCGGACAGCTTGAGAAGCTTTTCGAGCTGGGGTGCTATATCCTCGGTCAAATAATTGCTGTCAGTTCGGGGATAAGTGAGCAGCTTCTTCTCATACAGAGACTGCATTGCCAGAAGCGTTTTGGCTGCGGATAAGCCGAGCTTTTCATTAGCTTCTTCCTGCAAAGATGTAAGTGAAAATAACAGTGGGCGATTTTCTTTTTTCAGCACTGTTTCAACGCTCTGAACAGTGCAAACCTGATTTTCACACTCTTTTTTCACGGCTTCCGCTTCGGCAAAATCTCGAAAACTGTCAACGTCGTCATCAAACCACTCTGCGCCGTTGCTTAAAAGCAGCTTGTAATACGGCTTCATCACAAATTGCTTTATGTCACTGTCACGCTGAACAATCATATTGACGACGGCAGTCTGAACTCTGCCTATTGAGCATATGTCGTGGAAATATATCGTGTACAAGCGTGATAGATTCATCCCGAAAATCCAATCCACCTTGTTTCTGGTAAATCCTGCATCATACATAGCGTCCTTACTCGATGACGGCAGGAGTTCCTGAAACCCTTTTCGTATGCTTTCGGCGGTAAGCGATGAAATCCACAGTCTTTCAAACGGTTTTGTGCATCCGATGTAATTGTAAACGTAGCGAAAAATACATTCTCCCTCTCGTCCCGCATCGGTTGCACAGACAATGCTGTCTATTTCGTCACTGTTCATCAGCTCTCTGAGCTTGTTAAGCACTTCAACGGTATTCGGCAGCTCAACGAAATCGAATTCGGGGATAATCGGCAGAGTCTCCAATTTGAATGCTTTCAGATTCTCGTCGTACTCCTGCGGCTCTTTAAGACGGACGAGGTGTCCCAGAGCATGATATACAGCATATCCGTTTCCGTACATAACCCCGTCAATATTCTCGTGCGCACCCAAAAAGTCTGCGATATCACGAGCCACTGATGGCTTTTCCGCTATCACTAATTTCATTTGGTTTTTCCTCCTGTTCCATATTTGTGCTGCTTTTAGCACTGTCATCGCCTGTGCTACATATAGCACCTGTATCAATCGCTTTTATCACGCTGCCAATGCCAATGCCTTTGCCTTTCAGCTTGGCAAACAGCAGCTCCGCCTGCAAATCGCATTTGTTTTTTTCAAGGCGATCGATTTCGGCGGCAAGTTTTTTTGCCGCCGTACGTTTGCTTTCAATAACCGCTGTTATTGTATTGAGCTTTTCGCTTTTTTTCGCCACATTTTTATCAAGCGCAGCAATCTTTTCTTCAATTGTCATTACTACCTCCTGTGCTTTCGCTTATCCCGAATTTTCAGGAAAATGTATACCACAATCGCAATCACAAGCAAAACCATATCCACAATGCTTATGTGCAGCTTCGGACCGGCTTCCGATGTGTTATCCGCAGCGCCCGTAAAGCAGGCTTTCACCGTGAAAAAAGCAAAAACCGACAAGACTATTGCAATAAAACATATGGCAATGCGCTGCTTGACACTCTTTTTGCGAAACCAGCTGCATATTTTTTTCACGCTTTCTTCTCACCTCATTCCCAATAATCGAGCATATCCAATATGGTTGACCTCGATGCTTCATACCGTGCTTTTTCGGTGTCGGTAAAATTGTAGATTTCGGAGTAGTCCAACCCGCCGTAATAGTCTTGCACCGTGTAGAGCTGCACCGTAAGCTTGGTGTGATCACCCGGGCAGTATGGATGCCCGCCACAGTAATAATGCACCTTGCCCTCGTCGTCGGTATATGAGGCACAATGGCAACCGGATATTGTTTTTGTCTTGCAATTATGTCCCGGGCAATATTCGCCAGTTGTTTCTGACGTTATTTTTATGACAAATGTATCTCCCCATTGGCAGATGTTTTCGTCTACGGTTCTCATAAATTCCTCAAAATCCTCTTCCTCGAAGTCGAAGTCATACATTACATCGTCCGAAACGCCGTCGGCTTGCTGCTTTTCACGTGTCATGAGAACGAACAGCAGCGACAGATAATCGACATAATCTTCCGTGCCAAATGCCTCTATCAGAGAATTTATCGTGGTGTCCGCACCGTTTGCGGGATAGAACAGGCGATTGTTGGTTATGTCGATGTATTGGATGATTTTACGCGGGTCGGATGTGTCACCGGAACAGAAGCTTGTAACCTCTGATTCAAGTGCGTCCTTGACCTGCGTTTGCAAGACGTCTTTAGCTTGCTCGATGTAAGTTTCATAGGTTTCGTAGATCTCTTCCGGTGTCTGGTTATGTTCGTCATCGACAAGCCACGCACCGCCGCCTGCCACAGCCCCGCCCGCGCCGCCGATAATATCTGTTATGCACAGGCTTATAATAATAATCAGCAGCACCGCACCTATAACAATCAGGCTGTACGGCATTGTCGATGAAATGAAGGAAATCACCTTTGATGTGGCTTGCACGGCTGCTTTTGCTGCAGTATTTGCTGCTTTTGCAGCGGCTTTTGCCGTGTTATTTACCGTGGCTTTTGCGGCAACTTTGACCGTGGCTTTTCCTGCTTGTTTTGCCACTTTCTGTGCTGCTTTCGTAGCTTTCGCATTTACTCCTCGGTAAATGCGCATCGTCAGCTTCGCACCGCCCTTAACGGTTTTTGCGCCCGTCTTTGCCGCGGTTTTCAAGCCCTTTGCGCCTTTTATGCTATATTCCCCCGCCTGCATTCCCAATTTTACAGCCTTAACGCCATTATCGTCGGATTTTGCAGCCTGCGAGTAAAACTGTTGCTTTAAAACCTCAGCGGGCTTTTTGGCAAGATTATTCAGCTTATTTGACTTTGCCTGCCGCAATTTTCCAACTTTTCTGCTGCTTATAGTACGTGCTTTCTTATTGGTCAACACGTTAATTCCGGTTGTGCCGCTGTTATTGTTAAGGACTTTGTATCTTTTCTTGCTTGCAAGCTTCTGTCCCGAGACAAATTTCGATTTCGGAGCAAGCGTCAGAGAATCCGGACGAAGATTACGATTCTGTGCCGTCAGTGAATTATTACCGACCGTGCGAGCCTTTCTGCTTGATATTGCATTCTCTATCTGCGTTGACAATGAAGGCTTTTTTTCGACCTCGTGAGAGAGCCGCGCCTTATCATTAACGGCACTGCCACTGATTCCGTTCCTGCCAATGATTACCTTCAAGAAACATCACTCTCCGAACTTGGTTGTCATTAACTTGTACAATTTTGTGTCCGTTGGGAAATCGTCCTTAAACGGCAAAGAGCCGTTCAGACCACAGTAAATCAGACCACTGCCTGCCGGTGCGCCCGTCACGAAGCTCATCATTGCATCGGGTATTTTCAGCAGCCGTGCCAATTGATCGCGGTCGCTTGCGGCTTGATTAAGCATAAGGATGAATTCCGAGTTAGATAGCATACTCCGCGCCGTATCGGATTTAAGCAAATCCTCTACGTTTTGCGTAATGCCTGTCGGAATGCCGCCCCACTTTCTCGCACGTTTGTAAAGCTCGAAAAGGAAGTTTGCACTTTCCTCGTTGCGGAACAGCAGATAAATCTCATCGATGTAAATGCGGGTACGAATACCGCGCTCACGGTTGCGTACAATTTTGTCCCACAGGTTTTCAAGCACGACCATCATACCCAGCGGCTTTAGCTGTTTGCCTAAGTCTTTTATATCGTATACGACGACACGATTGTTAATGTCAACATTCGAGGGGTAGGAAAAAGCCTTCATCGAGCCGTTGACGTAAAGTTCAAGCGACATATACAGCGGCTTTGCTTCTTCCGACTGCTGCTTCGAAAGAATGTCATAATAGTCCTTGAGTGTGGGCATTTCCATTGTTTTGCCAAGTAAGAAATCCCTGTAAACCTCGTGCAAACAGTTGTCGATGATTGTTTTCTGCTCCGGGGAAATCCCTTGCTTGCCCATAATTGTCTCGAAAAATGATAAGAAGAAGTCATACTTCGAGCTGACGACATCTTCGCCCTTGTTGTATTCTTCTATTGAAATTTCCAAAGGATTGAGGTGCGTTTTGCTGCTCTCGGAAATGTACAAAATTTCACCATTTAGCGCTTTCACAAGGTTGGTGTATTCTCTTTCGGGGTCTACGATGATTATTTCATCGTTTGTTGACAGGAATACATTTACCATCTCGCGCTTTGCGGAAAATGATTTGCCCGAGCCGGGGCAGCCGAGTATAAAGCCGTTGGCATTGATAAGGCTTGCACGATTAAAAATAATAAGATTGTTGGTGGTTTGGTTTAAGCCGTAATATACACCGCCCTGCTGCGACAGCTCCTTTGAATTGAAGGGCATAAACACGCAGGCACTCTCGGTGGTAAGCGTTCGGCGTACGTCAAGGCGGCAGTTTCCGAGGGGCAAGCAGCTCGCCATCGCGTCCTCTTGCTGATAATTGGCTCTCGAAACGGTGCAAACGTGCTTGCGGAACACCGCCTCAATCTTTTCCGTATTGTTGTCCAAATCCTCAAACGAATTTCCCGTTACCATTACAATCAGATTAAGCAAAAACATCTTTTGATTCTTGCTTTGCAATGCGTCAAGCAGTTTCTCTGCCTCCTCAAGCGACAGCTTGAGGTCGTCCGCAATAACGTCTGAATATATGCCGTTTTGCGAGGCTTTCTTCTCCTTTTGCATTTTGTTGGAGCGCATTGCCGTGAGTTGTCGCTTAACCACCTTGATAGCTTCGCTCGGCTCAACCGGAGCAATATTAATGGTGATGATTATCGGCAGAGAGGTCTCGCAAAAGTCTTTAAGCATATCGTCCAATAGCGACGAGGGCAAATGCTTGAGATAGACCATTCGGGCAAACTTGTCGTTATACAAGAAATAGTCCTTTTTGAACTCAAAGTAATCAGGGCAGCAAAGCGATTTTTCTGCACCTCTCAAAAACTGCGAGCTGTTTATGGGACGTATCTCTTGATTTGCGCCTCGAAAAATGTCCGCAATAATGCGGATGCGCTCGTTTGCTTTCAGCTTTTCGAGTTGACTGCCGATTTTCTGGAAACAGCTTCGCATATACAGCTCCTTGGCAGCAATTTTCTGTTGAGCCAGCTCCAATGTCGCCGCCGTGATGGTTAACGTAAAATACTTTTTTGTGGTAATACCGTTTTGACCTTGCTGCATTTTGTCCACCAGCATATCGTTATATTCATCACGATACTCGTCAAATCCGTCATTAGCGTGATTAAGGAGTACTCGGCTCTCAAACGCTTTACGGTTGATAACATTATTGTGCAGCGTAACTTGAATATCGTCGCTTGTGTCAAAGCTGTTCAGCAACTCGCCGTAAGCGAGGAAGATACGCTCTTGCTCCGTGCCGTCCGCAGCATCATATGTGACATCGGTAAAGGCATATGTGACAGAATACCGATTCTTTTCAACCTCGAAGATATATTTTCCGTGGACGTGTTCATACGGAATGGTATCCTGTACGTTTTTCGCAACCTTCCTCGTCGGCGCATCCTTAACCTTCTTCGGCTTTTTCTGCTTAGCCAGACGAGCCTTGTCTAAGTCCTTTGCCGAAGAAGCTTCGGCTGCGCTGTTTGATTTTGATTTTGGTAACCTCATTTACTTTTCACCTTCTTTTTTGTTTTTGAACTTATGCCTATTATGTTCCAGCTTGGCAATCTGATGGGCAAGCTCATCGCGGATTATTTCCTCACGGCAAAACCAGAAAACGGGTAAATCCTCATATTTCCGTATCTGCGGCTCTACCCATTTTTGACGGTAAATCCTTAAAAGGAACTTCTCGAACGGCATACCGTCATAGCGGAAGAATCCGAATGCGAAAATAGGCACAGCAATCAGGATAATAAGCCATCCGATTACATCATCGCCGAGATAGTCCTTGCCGAAAATGTAAAGTGGTACGCATATGGCAAGCGCTGCTACGGCACTTATGCACTGCCGAATTGTTAAGCCGAACAGGAACCGTTCCTTGTATTCGGTGATTTCCTTTGGTATTTCTATTTCAATCATATTATCGTCTCCTTTAGGCTGCGCCGCATATGCGCTTCGCCCAAGCGCCGGAACTCATTACGCCGATACCGAGGGTAAGCGTTGTTATAAGTCCTAAGATACCGTTGAGCTGTATCGCCTGACTGCCGGCGTTGTTTGCGATAAGTGAGCTGTTTACGGCGCTGTACGCTATAAACATTATCGCAAGCACAACAGATTGTATTGTGACTGCCGCAAACGATTTGAGAAAACCCTTGCCGACATCCGCAAGACCGTCGCAGGCGAATGTTGATAATGGCACAGGAGCAATCAAGGTATATACGGTAAGCTCGAACAGCCTTGCGATAACTATTACAAACGCAAGTATCATTATTATTTTCATAATAAGACCTTGAATTGTGATTTGCATATTGAGCAACAAGGGTTGGAAATTAAGCCACCCTGCGTCAACGTTATTCACAATCTGACTGGCTTGAGAGTGTGACACGAAATACTGAGCTATCGTCATATCATCACCGGAAATGAAACTGTACTGCGTTATTGTTCCGCTTATCGTTTGAACAAAGCTGTTAAAGCCTTGATATATTGTGCTTGTGATTAGCTCGGAATTATCTACTAATACTTTTGCGACCGTCATTTTAATGAATAGCATTAAAACGTTTTCCCACGTTATCCATTGCAGATGAAGCGTTTTAGTGAAGAAGTCCATCAAAAAGAACATTAAGCAGAGTATAAGCGATGTCCCCTTAATCGCATCCACCAACGTCGGAACTGAATTTACTGCCGATATATAGTAACTATCATCCGTCAGCAGCGAGATAAGTGTAGAAAACAGGGTGTTCAAATCCAGAACAATTCCTTTGATTGTGTCCAAACATTGACCATAATTCCACATTGTTTTGTTCACCTCAACTTTCAAAAGATATGTGCAGCGACAGAACAGGACGGACAAGTAAGAGAAGTGTCTGCCGCCGCACACGATTGGATTACCTCTGTCAGCCGGTAGTTATGCCAAACATATCAAGCGCCAGTGTAAGCGCGAACACTACGAAGCCTGAAGCCAGCGTCATAAGTCCGCGAGTCTTTGCTTCTGCATCATCGTTTTTGATAGCAAGCGCAAACATTATGCCGCCAACGAATGCAACAACCAAGCCGATACGCCCTATCCAATCGGCAAAGAATTTTATCACACTGTTAAAGGTATCCACGCCTGCCTCTGTATCGCCCTCATCCGCGAATGCTGTGATGGCGGTCATCATAGTCATAGTTACGAAGGTGGTGACAGAGAGTGCAATTTTCCTGCGTTTTGCATTGAGGGCAGAAAAAAAGCCTCTAACAGAGTTAGAAGCTTTGGGGGTGTTTGCTGTGTTCTGCACAGCGAGTGTGTTGTTTTCCATAACAGAAAACCTCCTTAAATTAAAATAATTATATGCTTAACCGCCAAAGGTGACGGTTGCAGCTGAATCAAAAATCACCGCCGACGATGTCCTCGAAATCGGCATCACCAATTATCTGAGGCTCGGACAGGTCTATGTATGTCATATCGGCGGGAACGTATTCCTCATCGGTAAGGCTTTCCGCCTCGTCGTCAAATACTTGCTCTGGTAAAGTCCTATTATCCTTGTGGTCACGCGGTTCGCCGGAAAACTCGTTTGCAAGGGCTTCCATACTATCATCCTCCTCATTGTAACACTCGTCGGGAATATCTATATCCGCAGTTGCAGGCTCGGCATCCTTCGGATTTTCAGATATCTTCTCTTTGTAATTTTCGGTCATATCGGGCGCTTTCTCGGTATGCAAATCGTCAATCAGATAAGCATACTTTGGATTGCTGTCCTCTAAATACGGATAATTTTTGTGCTTTTCGATATTGAATTTGTGGCAGAAAAAAGGATGAAGTGCCCTGACAATAAGCACGCATTCAGTAGGCTTCATTACTTTCAGCTCGTCCGGTGTCATCAGCTCTCTGCCCATTATGCTGTTGTTTTCTGAGGTAGATGGCGACTTATGACTTCTCGTGCGGTTTTGGGATACCACGTCAATGGTTTCCTTACCAAGCGATTTTGAGATGGATTCAAGCGTACTTGCTTCCTGTCCGCCGAGGAACAGCAGGCTGTCGCAGTTACCTGTGAGAATTTCCCACGATTTATCATACATCTTCTTTAACTGCGCCAAGTTCTGGATGATAATATTTGCCGAAATCTCCATCGAACGCATTGTCGCAAGCAGCTTGTCAAAATCGGGTATTGTGCCGATGTTCGCAAACTCATCAAGCAGACAGCGCACGTGAACGGGAAGTCTGCCGCCGTATTTGAAGTTGGCTGTATCATAAAGTGTATCGAAAAGCTGCGTGTACATCATAGCTGCCAAGAAGTTAAACGTAGCGTCTGAACTCGGAATGATTACAAAAAGGGCCGTTTTTTTATCGCCTAATGTATCAAGGTGAATGTTGTCTGTGTACGTTAAATCCGCTACTTCGGGCAAATTAAAAGCGGCGAATCTAACCGCCGCTGAAATAAGTATTGACTTTGCCGTTTCGGCAGGAGCTTTTTTAAAATCCGCGTAATAGGACACCGCCATACTCATCGGATTTTCCTCACGCAGCTCGTCCATCATATCATCGAGTGGAGAACGGTGATTTTCGTCCTGCTCCGAAATTTCCGCTAATCTCATCATTTTCATTAATGTCGAAAAATTACGGTCGAGGGACTTGCCGTTCATATCCTTTGCATCCTTTTTTTCAAGCAAGTAAAATGCAATGGCAAGCGTGAGAGCCTTTGTGCTGTCGTCCCAGAACTGGTCGCCGCCAGATGAGCCTTCCTGCTTGGTGTTTTTCATCAGGCAGTTTACCATTTTCATAACGTAGGTTTTGTTAACTTTTCCGTCCTTGTCATAGATATAGTTAAAAGGATTGTAGTTATTGCTGTGTGCCATATCAATGAGATTGAATACACGGATTTCATAACCCGCTTTTTTAAGCAGCTTACCGCACGAACGCAGCAGTTCGCCTTTCGGGTCGGTCACAACATAGCTCGTATTCAGCTGCATCAGGTTCGGTTTGACGTAAAAACGGGATTTACCGGAGCCTGAACCGCCGATTACAAGCACATTGAGGTTTTCACGGTGTTGGCGCGTATTCAGCGACATTCGCACTTCCTGTGTCAAAATGATGTTGTTGTCTGTTTCAAACTGATGAGGAATACCGAAATCGGCGGCTATTTTAGTTTCGGTCGGATTGATTTTTTCGGGCTTGTCCGCAAGGAATTTCTCTTCCTTTTTGTCCGCCCAACGTGCCGAGCCGTGTTCAACGCCCCTTCGATGCAGCCGCTTCTTTGTTGTGACCTTAAGCAGCACATATATGCCGAGTGCAAATGCGACCATAAGCGTTATTTTGAAGCTGTAAGATGAAAAGTCGAAGAAATGTTCGCCTACAACATCCGTAGCCGTTAAGACGGATTCGAATTCGCCCATAAGCGAATTGAAATCCAGCACGCCTGTTTCGGGGTCTAAGGATATATCCATTGCTGTGCCGAGAGCCGCCGAAACATACAAAACCGCAAAAGCAAGCATTGCATAGAGCGCAATCGAGAGGGGATCGAGCTTTTTCTTGTTCAATGTTTTATCCCCTTACCTTTCTCAAACTTCGGCATTCCTGCCGCTTCCGCTGGCTTTTTCTTTGCAAACTTGCTTATTTTATTTTGCAGAGCGCTTTGTGACTGTGCTTTCTTTACGATGCTTTTAGCGTTCTCCTTTGGAATGCCAAAATCCTTGGCGATTTTGTCTTCAATGTTGACTGTGTTAAGATTGTATACTGTGGACTTAGCGGCGCTGCTAACGACAAAGTGCTCATCGGACGTGCGTTCGATGCTAATTTCCTGCGATTTCTTGCCGCTAACAGACCGTTCCTCGATTTGAACCCTAACCTGATGGTCAATTTTCGCAGCCTTTTCAACCGCCTTGTCGACTTGATAATCAGACATACCGAGCTGATTTTTACAGATGTTCTTCATTTCCGTTTCGGACATTTGTGCAGGCGTCAGAGCTGCCGTTTTGTCACCGTTCTGTATGACAATGTGAGTGTTTTCGCCGTCCCTGAAATTAACTGCATTGAACAGAACGTTCTGTAAAGCTGCATCGTCGCTTTGGTAACGGATGTTCGTTTTGAGGGAATTAAGGTTATCGTACTGTTTGGAATTGTCAAAAAATTTCTTCTTGTCAAGACCTAAATCACGGCAAATCTTGTTAGCGGACAGATTCGCCTTTGCTTCCGAATAACCGAACTCTTTTTTAAGCATTTCCATTGTCTGAGCCTTGTTTGAAGAACCAAAAGAAAAAGATTTTCCAATCTTATCATCTGTTATAGTGATACTGTCTTCACCTTTCTGAATGGTGAGATTGTCTGCCACTTCCTTGTGCATCTGCTTATACTCCGCCTTGATTATGTCAACCTGTTCAGCATATTCGGCGGGATAAATGCACTTAATTTTCCCGTCCGCCGCCTGCATAAATTGGCAGTCAACGCCGTGTTCATCAAATGCTGCTTTCATCGCACCAATGGTGTTTTGGCTTACCGTAAAGCACTTTACGCTTTGCGGCGCTTCTTTCAAGCGCTCTTGCATAAGCTCCTGCGTAATCTGCCCGATAACATCCTTGTCACGGTCAAGAAAATCAATTGTCTGCTTGTCGCCGCTACCGACCACTGAGATAGGGATGTTATACTGCTTGGCTTTTTCGGCAAAAGCTGTCACATCGCTCGAAAGGACGTTACTTGTGGTGGAAATGCCGTAGCCCGCTTTCTGCGCTTCAGATAGCAAATCCTTCCGTGCGACAATCCCACACTTGCTTTTGATATCGGAAATCTTTTCGCCAACACCGTTAATACCGTCCACAGACATATGATATGTCGCAGACATCAGTTTGCCGGCAAGGGGAGCGAGCAGCTTTATAAGCTCCGCACTCACCTCAATAGCTTTCTGTCCTGCAGACAGAGCCGCAGAACCCACTTCATCAGCCATTATTCTTCCTCCTTGTAGATTTGTGCTATATGTAGCACAGTTTCTTATCTAAACGCAAAAAGCGGAGAACTTTTACATTCTCCGCTTTGCAATTTGTTCGATTAGTAGAAATGCCGCAGATTTAAGACAACTGCTCGTAATCTCCGTCAAGTACACTCTCAAGGTCATTATAGCACTTGATTTCAATTTCCGAATACGAAATTCCGTCGGGCGTTATTGTCGGATCAACAATCCGGACAGATATAATCGCCGATACGGTCTCGTCAATCGAATTGAACGGACGGTTGACATAATAAGCTATATCTGCGTTATACAGAAAACATATGCATATGCTTTCCGAAGCGCCGCTGAAAAGGTAAGAGGAGTTGAAGCTTATGTTTTCAACGTCATTGATCTTGCAGCTGTTCGCCGCAAGCGTTCCTACGTTTAATCCCGAAATGCCTGATATAGTCTTGATCTTGAGCGTGTAGTCCGAATTGTTCCTTATAACCTCAAGCTCTTGATTGAAATATTCATCGGCAGCGGCGGTGAAATCGCTGAATGCTTCCTGACTTAAATCTGCTGAGCTTAAAACATAGTGACTGTCCGCCTGAACGGTGTATTCGCAGGAAGTTTCGCTTATTGAATACTTGCTGTTGAGGTATTCGAGCGTTGATGCGTCCAATGTCACAATAACGGTATCGCCATCCTGATAATAGCTTTTCTGCTCACCCGTTTGTGCGTCGGTAATTTCAAATCTTGACCACATCGAATTTACATCGCTGTTGTTCCCGAGATAGACGGCGGAAACGCTGCACTTCGGCGAAATTCCCGAAACCTCAAGCTCTACCTCTGAGAAGATGTCAAGCGCTTCCTTTTCGACAAGTCCCTCGACCGTGAATGACAGCTCCGTATTTGTTACAGCTACATTTGCATTATCGAGAAGCTCCTGATTGGTGTTAACCTTTATTGTAACAACGTCGCCGTTCGAGAGCTTGCCGTTTACGCTGTCATCGACCAGCTCGACTGTAAAGCTTTGCGCAAGACTTGCAGCAGCCATTGAGTTCAGGTCGCTCAATTGGGTGAGCAATCCCGCGTTATCGTATGTAATTGATGCAATGCCTTCGCCCTCATATCCCGTGAAGCTTACACCCGTGCATTTGGAAAAATCCACGACTGTTTTCGCCGAACAGCCCGAGAATGTGATTGCAGTCAAAATGCCGAGCAGCAATCCGCATAGCAAAACCGTTTTTTTCATAAAATTTCCTCCCATAAAATTATCGTCCTTTATATTATAGCACACAACAAACCGAAAAGCTATTCACATTGTTGATATTTTTTTCGCAATGTTTTTTGTGCATAATGTCTAACAATTGGACGGAACATTATTTTTTTGTGATGGCTTTGCGAATGCGTTCGGCACTTTCTTCGGGACAAAGCAATGCTTCGACACCAAGATTGTAATCGCCGATGTCAACATCGTCTTCTAAATCTCGATTTACAATGAAATCGGAGATTGCACGGTCAGCCTCTAACCAAGTATACGCTGCGTTCGTTCGCTGACGCAGAAAAATTTCTATGTATTTTGGTATCATCATCACGTTTTACCTCCGTTAATTAATCAATAAAATCATTGAGCTTTCTGAGGATCTCTATGATTTCATCATTCAGTAAATACGAATAATCATTAAGAAATGCCCGCAGAGCCACTGCGTCATTGACGCTCAGTTCAAACACACGATCGTCGTCTACATCATCTGTTTGCGCATCATCGTAATCGTCGTCGACGTTCTCGCCGCAGAATTCATCCCGTTCTGGCTTGTCGTCGGCTTCGGTGCGCTGTATTTCCTTGACTTCCTTGTGTGTGATTTTGGGCTTTTCGCATATTATTTCTTGTTGCTTTTCAGGCTTTAGCTTTGCTACTTCGTTAGCAGTGGAAATTGACATATCGCCCGATTTAACGGCTTTTTCTACGTCGGGGATGGCGTTGTGCTTTATGTTATCCATTTTGCCGACTTGTGCGGCGGATACATTAAGCGCACCCGCAATTTTATCCCGTATTCTGCCCTTAATCGGTTTTCCGTCCGCTTCAAGCTCCTTAAAAATCTGCGTGAGTTCTTCGTATTCCCGCATTGCATCTGCGTCTGTATATTTGCGCTGCGTAGCGTTAAGCATTATCAGGTCAAGCCGTGCTTCGGTGTTATTTTTTTCACCAGTGACAAAACAGGGGACTTTACCGCTTTTGCGCCTGCCACTTGCGATAAGCGATTTCAGAGCTGCCAATCGTCTATGCCCACTGATGAGCTGGTATTTGCCATCGGTTTCCACAACAACCAAAGCGGTCATTAAGCCCTGTCGCTCAATATCATCCGCTAAGCTTTCAACCTCGGAGATTTCGTAAAAATTGTCCTTGTTCGGCTCAACAAGGTCAATATCAATCATTTTCAGATTGTCGATGTAGCTGTCGGCGTTTGCGGTCTGGATGTCAGCCGCAATAGCGCTGTCGAATTGGAATTTTCTGCTCATATTCCGTTCACTGTCCTTTCTATGATTTCAAGTGCCAACTTCTCATACGCTTCCGCCGCCGCAGTCCACGGCATATATTCATTCGCAGTCAACCTGAAGCTGAAAGAATTTTTTATTACGCGGCTGAAAGGAATGGCAGTTCGCAGCACCTTGTTTCCGAGCATTGACTTTAGCAGCTCAAGAAGCTCATTGTCGGACGGATTTTCCTTGTCAAACTTGTTGACGATACAGCCGCCGAATTTTGCATTACAGTTGGTCAGATTGCCTGTAACAACGGGAATGCCTTGTATAGCGAATATGCCTAACTCAATCGGAATATAAACGCTGTCGCAAAGTGAAATAACCTTGCTTGTGACTCTCGAAAGTGCGGGAGGCAAATCAAGTAACACGTAATCGTAACCGCCGCCAAACTCCAGTATCTTACGGATATTTGCGGTCTGCTCATCACCTGAGAGCCGTTCAAACGATGCTGCAATGAGATTTAGTGCGCCTGTTGCGGTTATTACGTCGATGTTCGGGTAACGAGTGCTGCTGTATGCGGCTTCGGGAGTGCTGTTTCTTTCAACGAGTGCTACCGCAAGCCCGTCCTTCGGTGCTGCGAAGAAACGAGAGCAGTTTGCCTGTCCGTCAAGGTCGATAACCAAAACCTTATTGGCAGCTGCAAGCGTGTACGCAATGTTGATGACTGATGTGGTCTTTCCAACGCCGCCTTTGTTATTGTAAAATGCTATTGCTTTCATCGTAAATGACCTCTTTCTTTCTGTGCTATATGTAGCACGATGTATTCTTCCTTTCTTATTGTATATAACACGGCAGGGGCGGCGAAAGAAAGTTAAGTCCGCCCCAAAGGAGCGACCTTTTGCCGTGCTTGTTAAAGCTCAATGAGCGTTTAACCCTTTTTTGATCCGAAAGACAAACAAAGTGCGACATGATGCCGCACCTCCTCCATCAAGTTCAAGTCTTTGCAAAGAGTCCGCCTATCTGGTATCCAGTCAGACCGACTAGATACCAATCCTCGCCGTACTCTATGCGTGTATCTACCCACTTTCCTGCAATTAGGACTGTAAGGCAATCGCCGCAATGTAAGTCACAACCGTCCAGTTCATATCTGTCCGTGTCTGGATTGTATGTTAGCTGTGCCACCGTTTTGTTATCTCGATACATAATCATTACCTCCTAGCGTTTCATTTTATAAACATTAAACGCTCCAATTTTGCTTGGAGCGTTTGTATTGTACATTGTATTATTTCCCGTACAGTATATCGATGTGGGACGTGTGCCTTGAGCGTTGGAGCTTGAGGGAAAATGCCAAATGCAGATAACGCTGAGTGGTTTGGATGTTGGCGTGACCGAGGATTATACGCAATGTTTCCAAATCTCCTCCGTCGGCTATGTAATAGGTTGCAAATGTATGCCGCAGCAGGTGAGGATGAAGCCGAGCTATTCCGCTTGATTTTTTCAGCCGCTTGAACATCTGCTTGATGAGATTGTCGGTGCATCGCTCCTTTATGCGCTCGTCGATGAACAGGGGAGAATTTACTCCACAATTGCATCGATAAGATGATATGTACGCTTGCAGAAGCTCCGCACTCAACCGCCCCATAGGAACGGTTCGCTGCTTGCCGCCCTTACCTTTGACTATTGTAATGCGGCTTTTCAGGTCAACGTCACCTATGTTAATGCGCGAAATTTCGCCACGTCTGAGTCCGCAATCAAGCATATATGCTATCATACACTTGTTGCGTAAATCTGTAAAGCTATCCCCGAACATTGACAGCAGCTTATTGATTTCATCGTCATCGAGTATACGCTGTTCCTTGCTGTGCGCTTTGGGCAGCTTAAGGCTGCGGCTGAAATCGGGGATGTATTGCTGTTCTATCGCATAGTTGTAAAAGGCTTTGACGGCTCTCATGCTGTTTTGGACAGATGAATCTGCAAGCCGATCGCCGTTGCGCTTTTTCACAGATTCATGCAGATAAACGCCGTACTCCTTGAAATGCTCCAGACTAAGAGCGTTTGTTTCATCACTATTCAGCCACCGAAAAAAGTCGCCGAGAATATCCCTGTACCACTGGATTGTTATTTCGGAATTATTGCGGTATTTCTGTTCCAAAATAAATCCCTTGAAAATGTCTGCTATCATTGCTTAACTACAACTCCCTTTGTTAATTATTTGAGATGGCTCTCAAGTAATTATACATTTTCCGACCAATATCGTCAACTGACATTTAACAGCACCCAAACTGTTAATCAGGGTGTCACTGGTTCAAGTCCAGTCGGGGGAGCCAATTCTATTATTAAAAGAACTGCTTATTTCTGTAGGCGGTTCTTTTGCTTCTACCATTTTTTCAAATTCACATATTTCCTCAAAGCCCACAGTTTCTTCGGTGTCATTAAGTGTTAGC
>X287_Common_Brushtail__coassemble_74_pt1 | contig 19456 bp, 18 predicted proteins | sample X287_Common_Brushtail__metabat2_high_PE_016 | metagenome-assembled genome bin X287_Common_Brushtail | reverse complement strand
ATTTCGGTTTGCGATAAACGAATTAAATTCTGTTCGTAATGTAAGGGGCGATGCCGCACACACGATGTGTGCGCACGTTTCCCCAAAGGGCGGCAAGGATGCCGCCATCAAAGGGAAACCTGCCTCATCGCCCCGCAACGTTGCAATTATAATGTGCATTGCCGTGTCATTGTCCGTGAATGCCCTTATGTGTAGGGGGCGACGTCCTCGACGCCCCACCATCACATTGCAATCATTGGCAACATTGAAATATAACAAGTCTGCTGATGTCCCCCGCCTCTTAGGCGGCGGGTTCCATCTTCGCCATCAGTGGGGGTAAAATCCCCACTGATGGCTCACAAAATTGCTTCGCAATTTGGGCAGCTTGTTGAAGCTGCGCTTTAACAGATTTCGTAACCGAAATATTGGTTTGATATATTATGGACACAGGACAATGCCGCACACACGACGTGTGCGCTCGTCGCCCCACATCCCGTAAACAATTATCTGGAACATATCGGTTTACGATAAACGAATTGAGTTTTATACACAGCGTAGGGGCAACGCCATTACCCCCGCAATGCAATCATAGATATTACCATAAAACTGACATTCCGTAAATATATATTGGAGCTTATCATGCAGAAAAATGAAACACGAAAATGTATAGCCGTTATTCTCGCCAAGCCTGAGCAGCGATACCAGAGCGGAATAATCCGAGGCATAAACAAGGCGGCGTTTGAAAACGGCATGAACGTTGCCGTCTTTGCCGTGACATATCCGAGAAGCGTTGAGGAATACCATAACGGCGAGATGAATATTTATCGGCTTATAAATGTCGATATGCTTGCGGGAATAATCTATCTCCCCGATACCATCACCTACGGCAACCGAAGGGAAATAATCGACGAGGGAGTGCTTCGGCGTGCCGCCGAAAGGAACGTGCCTGTCGTTACGATAGATTACGAGTTTTCGGGCATTCCCTGCTTTTATTGCGACGATTCCGATGTTGTCGGGGCTATGGTCAATCACTTCATCGACTGCCACGATTGCAGGGATATTGCCTATATGACAGGCACAAAGGGACATCCTCATGCGGAGCATCGCCTTGCCGCCTTCCGCTCGGCAATGGAGCGGCACGGACTGCCCGTGGACGAGGACAGGCTGTATTACGGCGACTTTTGGTACGGCGAGGGAGAAAACTTCGTCAACAAGCTCCTTGCAAGCGAAAGGGGCTTGCCGGACGCTATCGTCTGCGCCAACGCAGACATGGCGGAAAGCGTGTATACTGCGCTCTTTAACAGGGATCTGCATATCCCGAGGGACGTGAAGCTTGCGGGCTTTGACGAGTATTCCGATAACCGCTCCTTTATATCCTGCACCATGCGCCGCCCCGAAAGCACGGGATACGCCGCCTGCTACGGCATAATGGAGCTTATGGAGGGGAAATCGCTTGAGCAGCGGACATATGTAAGCTGCGATTTCGAGTCTAACTTTGCGCTTACCTGCGGGTGCGTTTCGGTGGACGACTATAACCTTCTTATCCTCAAGCCCGTGAAGCTCAACACCGCCGACGAGTATTTCTCCGAATCCAATACAATGAGCGAGGCTCTTATCTCGTCTAAGGAATATAACGATATGCTCTGGACGGCAAGCTGGTTTACGTTCTTTATGAACGGCTTCGACAGCTTTTACATCTGTATGTGTGACGGTTGGGACAGTGCTGAGGATTCTCCCGATGACGAGGGCTTCACAAAGGGCTATACCCCCGAAATGCAGATTAACCTTGCTCGCACACGCAAGGCGGACGGTGACGGCTATGACACATATGTCGGCGGCGACAGACGCTTCCCCTCCGAGGAAATGTTCCCGCTGCTTCACAGCGCACAGGGTAAGCCCTCCGCCTACATCTTCCGCTCGCTCCACTGTCAGGACAGATGCTTCGGATACGCCGTTATCGGATACGAGGATGCGAACCGTCTGCCCGAGGAGATATACGACTTCTGGCTTAACGCTCTGTCTAACGCTATCGAGTCGCAGCGGCGTCTTAAGAACATGAAGGACCTCTACCGCAAGATGAGGGAGAACGCCGTTACCGACCTTATGACAGGGCTTCTTAACCGAAACGGCTTCAATATGATGATGCCGAAGCTTATCGCAGACGCCCATCGGGACGGCTCGCAAATACTAGTGGTCATGGCTGACCTCAACGGTCTGAAATACGTCAACGACACCTTCGGTCACAACGAGGGCGACGAGCTTATCAAAACCGCCGCAGGCGCACTTGCCCGCACATGGATAGGCGGCGCAGTCAACGAAAAGAACTTCCGTATCGGCGGGGATGAGTTCGTTAAGGCGGCTTACGGAAAATTCGACAACGAAAGGCTTGAGGAGTTTCGCCGTGCGCTGTACGACTACCTTGACGCATATAACCGAACCTCCGGCAAGCCGTATCCCGTCTATATGCCGCTCGGCTTCTGCCTATGCGAGGCGGCGGACGGCTTCGATGCGGATAGGCTTCTTTCGGAGGCCGACAAGCATATGTATGAGGATAAAATTCGTCTTAAGAAGGAAACCGGCTTTGACCCCAAAAGAAAATAAACCCTTGCGGCTTTTGGCGACATTGCCCGAACAATGTGAATAGGAGGCGGCAAAATGTCTGATTTACCGATAAATCCCTTTGATGATGCTGAGGAAATTGCAAAAAAATCCATGGTGCTTTTCTTCCTTATCGACTGCTCCGGAAGCATGAGCGGAAGCAAGATCGGCACGGTTAATTCCGTTATGGAGGAGCTTATCCCCGAAATCCGAGGAATAGGCGGAGCCGATGCCGGTATAAAAATCGCCGTGCTTAAATTCTCCGGCGGCAGCGAATGGATGTACAACGAGCCTGTTTCGGCGGATGAGTTCGAGTGGACTCCCATCGATGTGGAGAACGTAACCGACCTCGGAAGTGCCTTTACGGAGCTTTCCGCAAAGCTTTCGAGGAACGAGTTCATGCGCTCCCCATCGCTTTCGTTCGCTCCCGTGATGATACTTATGTCGGACGGGTATCCTACGGATAACTTTGAAAAGGGTCTTGACGAGCTTCGCAAAAACCGCTGGTATTCTACGGGAATAAAGGCGGCGGTCGCTATCGGAGAGGATGCCGATTACGATATCCTTTCCCGCTTTACTGGCAACCCCGACAGCGTCGTCACCGCACGCAACGGCGAGGCTCTTGCAAAGCTTATCAGGTTCGTAGCCGTTACCTCCTCGCAGATAGGAAGCCGCAGCATGCGCCTTGCCGAAACCGAGGACGACTTCAGAACCAAGCAGGATACCGCTGCCGAGCAGATACGTGAGTTTGCCGAAAGCGATGAGATAACGGCGGATATTGAGGCGGGCTGGTAATGGAGTTTGAGGGCTTTGCCGTTTCGGTAAAGGGCGCATCCCATGAGCAGGCGGGCGAGTGCTGTCAGGACAGCGCTCGTGTGCATATCTGCCGAGGTCTTGCCGTGGCAGCCGTTTCGGACGGACACGGGAGCGAAAAGCACTTCCGAAGCGCCGCAGGAAGCGAGATGGCGACAAGGGTAGCCATCCGTTCGATATGCGATTTTTCGGAGCGCAACGGCGGTCTTGACAGGCTCTTCGAGGAAAACCCCGATAACACCGCCCGCAGAATTGCCGCCAATATCATATGCGGCTGGAACAACGAGATTTCGGCGCACCTTCGCTTCTCCCCGCTGAGCGAAAGCGAAAGAAGCATTTGCGACAGGTTCGGCGGCACGGCAAACGAGGTTATATACGGCGCAACGCTTATTGTCGGCGGCATGACGGAAGGCGGCTGCTTCGGTCTTCAAATCGGCGACGGCAGCTTCTGCGCCATGAGCGATGATGAAATGCTCCTCCCAATGCCGGAGGACGGAAAGCTTATCGGCAACCTCACCACGTCCCTTTGCGATAACGACGCCATCGACAGCTTCAGGTTCTTCTATCGGAGCGGCGGCTTTGCGGGTATCATGCTGTCAAGCGATGGGCTTATAAACTCGTTTCGCTGCGAAAGGGATTTCCTAAGCTTCGGAAGGCGTGTCATAACCTCGACACAGCAGGGCGGCTCATCCTCCCTCGCAGAGCATCTTAAAAACCGCTCCCGAAGCGGAAGCAGGGACGACATCTCTGTCGCCTCGCTTATTCGCACAAACGAAAGGATATAATATGGATATAAACAATTCCGTGAACACGCCCGCAGAAAATCCCGTCCTTCGGGAGCTTTTCGACCGCTCCAGATCCGACCTCATATCGCAGGACGAAAGAAAAAAGGTGATGAACGACATCGCCGAGGAAATCGTCATGCACGCAAGGCTGCTCTCTGTCGTGCGCCTGTCCAAGCCTCCCGTTGAGAAGGACGGCGGCGCAGTGCTTCAGGAGGGTACGAAAATCATGTTCGCAATGCTCAATTCAAACGACGGCAAACGCTTCTACCCCGCCTTCACCGATAATGCGGAGCTTGACAAATGGGAGTCCATGAAAAGCGAGGAATTTAATACCGTGCTTTTGGGCTTCGATGACTATGCGTCAATGGTGATAAAAAGCGGCGGCGCAGACGGTGTTGTCATAAACCCATTCGGTGACAACCTTATGCTCGACAAACTTCTTATGGAGCATTGGAACGAGAAAAAACAGCTTCGCCAAAACGGCCATTCCGAGTATATCGTAAACCCCAACGCCGATATAAAGCTCGGCGTTCCCGACCCGTTCAATATGGAGCTTTCCGTGGCGCTCACCACCGCCGCAAAAAAGAACGCCTCGGTTAAGTCGCTCTGGCTTCGCGGCATAGTCATGGAGGGACAGAAGGGCTATCTCGCTGTCGTTGACTTCAAGGGCAGCCGCACGGATGTCTTTAACTCGCTCGGCGAGGCGGCGAAGCCGTTCATCGGGGGCTATCCGCTGCATATTGTGGCGCATGACGAGGGGCTTGGCAAGGCGGCGACAAAGGATGTCATGCCGATTTACAAGGCATAAGCCGAAAAATCTTGTATATTTTTGTGGACATTTCCGCTCCGCTGTGCTATAATAAGAATAGGGGCAGTTCGTGCGCTTTTGTGCCGCCTGCTTCATACACAATACGGAGCACGGGATACCGAATAGGAGGTATGTACTTATGGCAAAGAAAAAGCTTTTTGGGAACAACATCAAGCCGTCCTGCAAGTATTGCGAGCTTGGCAAGTCCGGCGGCGGAGATATTATAAAATGCTCCAAGTTCGGCGATGTCAAGACCTATGACTCCTGCAAGAAATTCGTTTACTCTCCGCTCAAACGCATACCCAAAAAGGAGCTTCAGCTTGCGAACTCCGCCGTCAACGATATTGATTTCTGATTTTTGCGAGAATGAATGTGGCACTGCGCCGTGATATCGGGGGATTCTATGACGCTTCTTAACGATGAGATGCTTGACGGGATTTACCTCGTTGAAAGAGCTTGCTTCGATAACGCTTGGACAATGCCTATGCTGTCGGAGGAGCTGAACAATCCGCTCTCGGTTTTCGTAACGGAAAATCGCAACCGCCGTATCGTAGGCTTCGCCCTAGGACGTGTTGTCGCTGACGAGGGCGAGGTGTACCGTATCGGCGTTCTCCCCGAATATCGGCGGCTCGGAATCGCTAAAGAGCTTCTGGGGCGGCTGCTTGAAGGAATGTCGGAAAGGGGAGCGGGTGTCTGCTTCCTTGAGGTAAGAAGCCGCAACACATCGGCAATTTCGCTGTACGAAAGGAGCGGCTTTCGGCGTATTTCCGTTCGGCGGGGATATTACGGCGATGACGATGCCGTGATTATGACAAGGACGCTTTAGAGGCTATTGACTGCATTCAAAAACGCCCTGCACGTAAGAACACGTGCAGGGCGTTTTGTATTTCTCATCAAAGCTTAGTTTACATCCATTCGCAGGCTTCATTCATCATGAAAGCTCCTCTTTTTGCTCCCGAGCAGAAAACGCACCGCCTGCGAAATCACAGCTCCTCTTATCGGGTCTGTCTGCTCCGTCATGCTGGGAAATCCGCCGTCAGCCTCCCTTTGCGATACCTGCACAAACCTTATCGGAACTCTCTGCGTCATTATCTCCGACAAAGCCGCCACGCATTTCTCACAGGTGCAGGCGTTGAACCTCCGCAATATCTGCGGCACATTCTGCGATATTATCGTCTGCGTGAGATTAACGGTGACAAGCTCCTCCTTCTCCCCCTCGCTTATGCGCTCCGCTTCAAGCCGCATGATTCTCGACAGCGGCTGAACTCCCCTGAGCTGCTTGGGAATGCGGCTCTTGCCCGCCATTATCACGGGATTTTCCCCGCCCTCGTCAAGCACAAGCCTCATGACCTGCGGCGTTTTGCTCCCGACAAAGGGTCTTTCCTCCGTCGTGGGCGGCGGCGCAGCTGCCGCCGAGGCACGCTTATCCGATGGCTTCCTTGCGGTTTTTTTGCTCATGTCTTAACTCCGCTTTTCTTTTTTTTGGGAGCAATAAGCTCGTCTACGAACGCCATGTACTCCTTCGCCGCCTTGGATTTAGGAGAATACGTCATTATGCTTTCGCCGTGTGCGGGTGCTTCCGCAATGCTTATGCTTGAGCTTATCTTCGTGTCGAAAATCACCGTATCGAGCTGCTGCGCTATCATCTGCGCCAGCTCCTCAACCTCCTTGGTGAGAGTAAATCTGGGGTTGTATTTGTTAAGCAATATTCCTCTTACAAAAAGCGATTTGTTATAATAACGCTGAACCGCAAATATCGTCTGCTTAAGCTGCGCTATTCCCTGAAGCGAGAGTATCTCGCACAGCATAGGGATGATAAGCTCGTCAGATGCGGTGTAGGCGTTTATCGTAAGCACCGACAGTGCCGGCGGCGTATCTAAAATGATATAGTCGTAGTCCTCCGCCACCTCGCTTAGCTGCTCCCGCAGGACATACTCCCTCCCTACGCCCGTAAGCTCAAGCTCAAGTCCCGAAAGGAGAATGTTCGAGGGCAGCGCATCGCAGATTTCCCCGTGCTGGATTGCATCGGACATACCGCAGTTGCCCTTCATAACGTCATATATCGTATAGCTGTCGTCCGACTCTATCCCAAGGCTAAAGCTAAGGTTGCCCTGCGGGTCAAGGTCAACCGCCAGCACCTTATACCCCTTCATGGATAATGCGCCGCACAGTGCGCTGCAGGTCGTTGTTTTACCAACGCCGCCTTTCTGGTTAGTTACTGCAATTACCTTTGCCAAATTCTACTTCCTCCAAATACAAAGGGGCGCACAAAATCAATTTGTCCGCCCCTCGCAGTTATTGTTTTATTTGCGGACAGCCTTCGGGACTTACCCCGAAAAAGCGTCAATCAAAAGCCCTCAGGGTCGTCGTATTCGCCCGATGCGCTATCCTCCGGCAGGTAAACGTGATAGTTGGTCTTACCGTTCTTCTTTACGAAGTACATCGCCGTATCCGCAAAGGACAGCAGCTCGTTTACATCCTCGGAATGCTCCGGACAATAGGATATACCGATGGAAACCCTTACGTTTATAAGCGTACCGTCATTGGTTGTATAGCCGACATAAAGCTCGTCAATGATGTCCATCGCAATGCTTTCAAGGTTAGCGATGTCCTCCTGATTTGTGTAGCAAAGCACGAACTCATCGCCGCCGAAACGACCCGCAAAGCCGCCCCTGTCGTCAACCTTGGTTCTGATGGAATCTGCGACATAGCGGATAACCTCGTCGCCGATGGTGTGTCCGTATCTGTCGTTGATGAACTTGAAGTCGTCCACGTCTATGAACATAACGCCGATCTTGTTCTGCCCACGGCGCTCAAGCTCGGAGGTAAGCGTCCTGATGAACGTGCTTCTGTTGTAAAGCTGTGAAAGGAAGTCGTAGCTTGCACGCTCGGAGAGCTGAAGCTCCATCTTCTTCTCGTTATCAATATCCGTCATTACGCCGATAACACGAAGTGGCTCGCCAAGACGGTCGGAAATGCACACGGCTCTGAGGGACACCCAAATAAGCGCACCGCCCTTCGTTTTAAGCTGATATTCTGCGCTGTACCCGTTCTTGTTTTTAAGAAGGGTGTTTATGTCACGCTTGTATTTCTCCGCATCCTCCGACGGCATAAGGGCGTCGATAAACCTTCCGTTGGAAAGAGTGGAGTCCACGGTATCTATATCGAACTTTGCAAGTGCGTTTGCGGAAACATACATATGCTCCTTGTGGAAATCCCACTCGAACAGCATATTATCGGACAGCTCCGCAATCGTGCGGTGGCGTTCCTCGCTCAGGTAAACCTCGTCAAGAAGCTCGTTGAAGGTGGTTTGAATCTCGCCAAGCTCGCTCTTGCGGTTCTTGACATTGAAGCGGATTTCAGAGCCGCCCTCCTCTTGGCTGATGGCATCCATCGTACCAAGCATATCGTGAATGCTCTTGATGAATCTTGTGATAATCAGAATCGCAATCAGCGAAGCCAAAGCGCATACGACCAATATTACGCCCCAGCCGACAAGATTAGCCGTGCCGGAAAAGCTGCCGAAGCTTCCCGTATCGGCAATGCCAACCCATCTCCATGTGTTTACGTTCGGGATAAGTCCCGTTGCGTATGCGTACTTTCCGACCGTTCCGGAAACAACGTTGTCGGAGCTGTTCACGCCGCTTACGTTAGTCGTTGACTTGATGATGGAGGAAATCTCTGCGGAGAAGGCGGAGTCGGCTGCGCCGTTTTTCATCACCGAGCCGCTTCCGTCAAAGTTGAGCGTATTCCCGTCCTCGTCCACAAGCACCATATGCGCATTATCGGAGAGGTATGTACCGCTTACGGAATTAGCAAGCCCGCTGCCCTCGCCGAGGGAAACGACCATGCACACATATCCGAGCTTGCCGCCTGTCTTGGAATCGGGGTCAGCGTATATCTCCTTTGAAACGAAAACCGCATCCGTCTGATAGCTTTCCCATGTTTTAAGGGAGGACACAGAGGGCATGGTATCGCTGTCGAAATGCTCGAAGCTTCCGCCCGCCGTACCGCTTGCGGAGGCGATGACGTTGCCGCTTCCGTTGACAATAAGCGTATCTATAATATCGTCGGAGCTTTCGGTGTACGCCTTGATAACGCTGTCGGCGGAGGAGCTGCCGTTGGATGCCGTATCCACGACAGCATCCAGCTTAGACAGCACATTCACATCCGCAATGTACCCCGAAAACAGCTGATCAATTGCCGAGGATTTAGCCAGCGACACCGTTGACAGCGTGTTGGTCTTGGCATTGTTCTCATATCCGATGATAGAGAACATCCCCACAACTCCGAGAATAATCGCAGGAATTATCGCAAAGAAAAGCAAAATTCCCGTCAAAACGACCTTTAGCTTCGCATTACCCATGGTTTCTCCCCCTATAATTATGTATGATGCTTCAAATATTATCGTCTTCCCGTGCAAGATCCTTCTGCCGCTGCTCGGACTGCGTCTTGTATATGTACTTGCCTATGTAATCCTCCTGCGCCGCCGTAAGTCCCTGAAACTCACAGCCGTATCCGAGGATATTCCCATCCCCATCCCTTTGGACACGAAGGATGCGCACAACGGCGTTAAGCCTGTAATCCACGAAAAGATCTATATCTATGCAGACGAGATCGTCATACTCGAACTCGCATTCGCACTTCATAAAAATGCCGCCGATATTTATATCGAGAACCTCGATAGGCTCAGGCTCGTCAAGGCGGAACGTATCCTCGTCACGGACATAGAAAAGCACCCGACCCTTCTCGTTGATTTTTATCTTGAAGTATCTTCGGCGTTCCTGAAGAACCTCGGTAGAGTCGGACTTGAAGATTTTGATGTTAAGCTGCTTCTCCATGGACACCGTAACTGCGCCCATGTATTTTATGCGCTCGCCCGCCTTGGTGTTTACGACAACACCAAGCACCTCATTATGGGCGAACTCCTTGAGAGATGCGCCCTTAATCATAAGGATACTGTCCTCCTGTGAACCGAGGTTCTTCGGGAAAACAAAGTTCCTTTCCGCCGACATAACTACCTTATCGTTCTTATCCAGTATGTCGATCTTAACAATTTTGTTGTTAAACATCAAAGGCATCATACCCTTTTCCCATAGTTTGTCATTTACCCGTCCCGAGCACAGATACGCAGCGGGACGCACCCCAAATCACCATGCCATACAAATCCCAAAGGAGCGATATGGCAGAACAGTCATTATGCAGGCGGACATATCGGCAAAGCGGCACTTATCCCGACCGACAGAATATACGGCACCGCACAAAAGATTGCGCAGCTAATTTCGTCAGCCGTGCCGATGTTGCCATAGCCCAAATACATTATACATTATTCATTCGGATAAATCAAGGGGGTGTTGAGGATATTCTAAAAATTCAACATATTTTTGTTATTTTTTTGTTGAACATTACGAATTTTTTTCAATCCACGCTCGGTAATTTAACGATGTGCGGCGCACGTACATAGGCACGCTTGAATTTCATAATTCGTAGATTGTAACCATCTGTGCCTGCCGCTCGCTTTCCTCGGCGGAAAATACAAGCTGGATGGAAAATACCGTTCCGTCCTGCTCGAACATGAACTCAGACTGACCCAAGCGGAAATCATCGTCCTCCGGATCGGTTACGATAAATTCCGAAAGCCATCCGCTCTTGCCGCCCATGGTTTCCTCCGAAAAGCTGCCCTCCGTCATGTACCCGCTCGCACGATAGCCGAAAATCGTTGTATTATGTACGGATCTTGCATAGTCGGCGGCGGCAACGGTTTCCTCAAGCTCCTCGCCGTCCGACCCGATGGAAAGGTCCTGCGCCGAAACGACCGCCATCGCCGTTCCGTCCCCCGATACGGCGTAGGCTATGTAATACTCGCCGCCCGTTTCCATAACGGATTTCATCTCGTCCGCATCGGAATAGTCCTCCGAGCCGTTTAGAAACGCCTGCTCATAAACGTCGTCGCCCACATATACGCTCCAGCCGTCAGGGATGGTTACCCCTATCCCCGCCTCGCTTACCTCGACGCTCCCGCCGTCCTCCGCTAACGTTGCGGTATGGCTTTTGGAGCAGCCGCAAAGGAGCAGACACGCCGCCGCCAACAATAAAAACGTTCTCTTCATGCTTCACCTCGTCTTAAAAGCCGCTTCATGTCCTGCGGCAGTTCGGAGCTTACCGTTATTCTCTCGCCGCTTATCGGGTGAACAAAGCTCACCTCGCCGCAATGCAGCGCCTGCCTGTCGATATCCGAGCAGTCGCCGCCGTACAAATCGTCCCCGCACAGCGCAAATCCGATATGCGAAAAATGCACCCGTATCTGATGCGTTCGTCCCGTTTCGAGGGTAATCCTCAGAAGCGTCCTCCCGCCCGTCCGAAGGACAGGCTCGAACAGCGTCACGGCAGGCTTACCCTCGGCGCAGACCGTTCGCCGTATAATGCTCCCGTCCTGCCTGCCTATGGGAAAATCCAGCCTTCCGCCCCGCTCTATATCTCCGTCGACAACCGCATAATACACCTTTGAAACACGCCCGTTCAGCTCCGCCGCCGCAAGTCTGTTTCTGGCACACACGCACAGACCCGACGTATTCTTATCCAGCCGATTTATCGGTCGGAACGGAGCGTCCCCATACAGTGCCGCAAAAAGGTTCGCAAGGGTATCCCGCCGATGTCCGATCGAGGGGTGAACGGGGATAAACGGCGGCTTATCAAACACAACCACATCCTCATCCTCGTAAGCAAGCCGTGCGGGGATGTCGGGGTTAGGCTCTTCGCCGCCGCCGTCCTCAAGGATGACACGCACCATATCCCCAGCATATACCCTGTCGACGCTGCGCAGAACTGCCCCGCTGCGAGTAAGCCCGCCCGTTTTCTTAAGCTGTGAAATAATGCGCTTCGAGAAGCCGTGGGATTTAAGAAATCCGAGGGCGGAGGCACCGCTTTCCTCCTGCGAAACGGTAAGGATAATCTCTCTCATCTTGTCAGCTTAAGCTTCACAATATCCATATCAGAGGAAAACGAAATCACATTGAACGTCAAAAGAACCTGTGAATAGTCCTCGACATTTAAGAAGTAATCCAATCCGACATTGATATACCGCATATCAACCATAGTTATCTTGCTGTAATGCTTCGAGAGGAACGGCACGAGGCTGTGGGCGTAGCTGTCCTTTATAAGGAGAAGGCTCTTGTCGTTGTCCACATCCGTTTCGATAGTTATTATCGGCTGGTTCGAGCCGGTAAAGGAGGAGTACTTATCCTTCCCGTCAAGGTATTCCCTCACGTAAAGGCTGTCGTAGACCGTTTCCTCTGTCCCGTCAAACACCCTCATCGTAACATCAGGCTCTCCGTCCGAAAGGAGGAAATAGGAGATGGAGTCAGGCGTCACGCTGTCGTCAAGCGTTTTTGAATAGAGCGTTCCCCGAAAGCTGCTGCTTGCGGTTTCGATATTGAACGAGCCTAAGCCGTATGCGCTGTACCCCAAGAATTTTGCCGCCGCACTATAGGCATAATATGCGCCAAGGCTTGTCCAGTGGTGATCCGTGCGGTAATAAATATATTCGCCCTCATGTCCCGAAAGATAGCTTAAGCAGTCTATTGTGGTCACATTGCTGACCGCCTTATAGCATTCGTCTATAAACGTCTTTTCGCTCAGGTAGCCCGCATATGACGGTATCTCGGAGCTGAATATCTCCTGTGCGGTAGGGTCGAGCATAAAGTACATCGGCGTATCGGGAAATCTCTGCGCAAAGGTGCTTATCGCATCGAGCGTCTTTGCAACCGTATCCGCATCGTACTCGTCAAACACCTGTATCATCTGGTCTTCAACGGTGTATACTCCGTTTATTTCCTGCTTGCCCGAAAGCCTATCAAGCGTATTTGACAGCTTGACCCACGATTCCCTCCCCGCAAGGTGATCCGAAAGGTAGGCTTCGATGTCGTCCATATAGCTGTCGTCCTCACGCTCGGTGATGTAATCCCAGCGCACCGCATCGATATAATCCGAAACCGACTCCGCCTTGTCCAGCTTTCTCTGATTTACAAGCGTCGGGAAATCCGCAAGCGTCCTGTTCTCGTTCTCGCTTCTTTCCTGCTTCGGGAAAACCGCCGTTGCTGTCGGGATGGTGATAAGGATAACCGCAAACAGCCCTATAAGCAGCTTGTACGGGGTCATCTTGAAATTCATTAGCAGCGCCTCCCCCTCAGAAATTAAAGTACAGGAACGGATTGTAGGTGGATGTGGTGATATATGCAACGCTTGCAAGCATCACCGCCATCTGCACGAACGGCACGCCGTACTGAACCCACTGCGGCGCTTTTGTCCTTATTTTTTCTGCGGCAAGCCCCACAAGATCGGACGAGCCGATTATACAAACGGCGAACACAAGCCCGTAGTTGATTATGGCGTTGGTGGCATAGTTGTCCGTGATAACGCCGTTTGCACCGAACATCGCCCCGATATATGAGAACACCTGCGAGAACATATCGCCGATGTACACCGTATCTGTGCTCACCCCATCGAACATAATCCAGCCGAACACGACCATCACGAACGTATACAGCCAGCTCACAAACGAGGGCAGCCTCTCCAGAACCCGCCCGAGGAACAGCCTTTCAAGCACGATAAGTATCCCGAAATACAGCCCCCAAAGCATGAAGTTCCAGCTTGCCCCGTGCCATATTCCCGTAATCGTCCATACGACAAGCAGGTTTATAATCGTGCGCAGCATTCCCTTGCGGTTTCCGCCCAAGGGGATATAGACGTAGCTTCTGAACCATGCGCCGAGGGTGATATGCCATCTTCTCCAAAATTCCGAAATGCTGTGCGACATATAGGGGTAGTTGAAGTTTTCGGGGAAATTGAACCCCATCATCTTGCCGAGTCCTATCGCCATATCGGAGTAGCCGCTGAAATCAAAATATATCTGGAACGTGAACGCAAGTATTCCGAGCCATGCCGTTGCCGCCGAAAGCTCCGTATAATCCATAGCCTTTACCGCCGTCCACAATGCGCCGATGTTGTTTGCGATAAGCACCTTCTTGCCCAAGCCCGTGACAAATCGGCTTATGCCGTCCCCAAGCATTTTCTCCGTCACGGTGCGGTCGTCAATCTCGTTTTGTATATCCTCGTAGCGGACGATAGGCCCTGCGACAATCTGCGGGAAAAGCGTAACGAACGCCATAAAGCTTACGGCGTTTTTCTGTACCTTTATGTTGCGGCGATAGAGATCTATGGTGTATGACATCGACTGGAACGTAAAAAAGCTTATTCCGATGGGCAGCGGCAAATCGGGGTTAGGTATAGAAAGCCCGAACCATGCGTTTGCGGAATCTATAAGGAATCCGAGGTACTTAAACGTACCGAGAAGCCCAAGGTTCATCACCAGCGAAACGATAAGACAAGCGAGCCTTATTTTCGGCTTGTCGTCATATTTGGCGATAATCCTGCCCGCCGTGTAGTCTATAAAGGTTGAGGCAATCATTGCAAGCACGTAGATCGGCTCTCCCCATGCGTAAAACACAAGCCCGCTTATAAGAATCACGACATTCTTCGCCCTTTTGGGGGCAAGATAATATACTATAAGCGTAACGGGAAGAAACGCAAACAGAAATGTCAGGCTGGAAAAAACCATGTTGCCTCCTTAGCGGGTATTCCTTACAAGCTCGAAAAATTGTTCCCTCGTATAATTCACATTAAGTATCTCAAGCAGCATATTCGCCGAAAGAAGCTCCGGCAGACCTATCCGCCTTTGAAGCTCCGCACGCTTTTTTGCGGAGTTATCGCCCCCGCAAAGTCCAAGCTCCATAAGATCCGCCTTTGTTATCGGCGCTCCCTTTTTCTCCGGAGTCTCCTCGCCGTCGGGGACAACACCCGCCCGCTCGAATGCCTCAAGCAGTATGCGGCAGCTCATCCCCTCTACGCCGAGCTTGCCCTGCTTGGACGGGGTGCGCTTGCGCCGCTCCTTGCCGAATATATCGGGGATATAGACGTTTATGACCTCGCCCTCTTTGACGAGGCTTCTTATTCTCGAGCGTATACGAAATCCTGCGCTGTCGCTGTCGGTGAGGATGATTATCCCTGTTTTTGCCGCAAGCATTTTTATAAGCTCCGCTTTCTCCTTGTCCTTATACAGCCCGAAGCCGTTCGTAGGGATAATCACGGCGTCCACAAAGGACGACAGCTTTATCTTGTCGTACCTGCCCTCAACTATTATCGCTTGTTTTATCTTTATCATAAATCAGCCGCTCACCGAAGCGAGGATATTTCCGTAAGTGCCTGCTCGATAAGCGTTCGCTTATCAGCCCTTGAGGAATTAAGCTTCACGTTCGTGTCATACAATACCCCAAGGCAGCCCTCGAGATATTCCTCCGAAAGCTTCGGGACAGTGCGGTATGCGTTGCGAAGCACAAACGTGCGGTTTGGGGGATACCTGAATGCGGCGGCGGCATCCGCTGCGCTTTTTCCTGCCGCCGTGCCAAGCTTCGCCCGATACAGATCCGTAAAATGCCCCGAAAGGGCGGCGAATATGGCGATAGGCTCCTCCCGCTGCGCAAAAAGACTGTCAAGGATTTTGAACGCCCTTGCGGTTCTCCCCGCAAAAAGCTCGGACGCCAGCGTGTATATGCCCGCCTCGGTAAGGTCGGCGCAAAGCCCGTCTATGTCGGCTTTGGTGATTTCACCGCCGCTCTTGTATGCGCAAAGCTTTTCCGTTTCGTTGGAGACCGCCGTAAGGCTTCTTGCGCAAAGCTCCGCAAGATACGCTCCGTTCTCCCTTGACAGCGTACAGCCCGCTCTTGCCGCCTTTTTCTCCGCCATGGCGGAAATCTGCGCCGCCGTCATATAATTCATCTCGCAAACGCAGCCGACCTTTGCGCAGGCGTCCATGATTTTCTTCATCCTCGCCTTGATTTTCTTTGGCTCGATTTCAACGTTTACCTGTGAAAAAATAAGCACCGTCGTATCGGGAAGGCTCTCGATTATCCCCGTGTACGCCTTGACCTCGGCGTTGTCCATCGAATCCGCATCCAAGTCCTTTATCAGAATGCACTTATAGTCCGAAAAGAACGGCAGACTATCCGTGCAGTCGGTAAGCTCATCGGAGCGGGGCGGCTCGGTAAAGCGCATGAAATTCATGTCCCTCGCCTGTTGAGGGACAGCGATATTTACAATACGGTCGGTGTACATCCTCGTGAGGTAATCCTCCTCGCCGTAGAGGAAATACGCCCGCTCAAGCCGATTTGACTTCAGGTCGTTTTTCAGCCTCTGCTCGGTTACAACGCCCATAATTACGCCATCTCGCCGCTCAGCTTTTTGCCGCCAAGGATATGGAAGTGGAGATGACGCACGGTCTGTCCCCCGTCCTCGCCGATATTCGATACCACACGATAGCCGCCGTCAAGCCCCTCGCTTCGGGCGATTTCGGCGATGTGCGAAAAGATATACCCGACAATATCACAATTTGCCTCGCAAACCTCGTCCACTCCGCCGATATGCTCCTTAGGGATGACAAGAATATGGACGGGTGCCATCGGCGCAATATCGCGAAATGCGAGTATCTTTTCGTCCTCGTAAACCTTTGTCGAGGGGATTTCCCCCGAAATTATCCTGCAAAATAAGCAGCCGTCCATTTTCTTATCCTCCTGTTTATTACTTGATGTACCCTGCTATGATTTCCTCTGCGGCAGCCAGCGCATCCCTTATCCTCGAAGCGTCCGGTATTCCCGCCATAGCCTGATCCGGCTTGCCGCCGCCCTTGCCGCCTGCGACAGCGGCGATTTCACGGACAAGCGTGCCTGCGTTTGCGCCCTTTCCTACTGCGCCCTTGCTGCACTTGCACAGGATGCTGCTCTTTCCGTCAGCCGTTCCCGCAAGCACCGCAACAAAGCAGTCGAAGCGATCCGCAAGGCTGTCGCCGATTTTGCGCAAGCCGTCCCCGCCCGTTCCGTCAAGAGCGGCGGTGATTATCTTGACACCGTTTACCTCGGGAACGTTCTCTCCAAGGCTTCCGAGCTGTGCGTTGGCGGCCGCCTGCTCCATGCTCTGTATCTTCTTGTCCTTCTCACGAAGCTCCGCCATAACGCCCTCCGCACGGCGGGGAAGATCATCGTGATTCTGCGCCTTAAGTGCGGCGCAGGTCTTATTGAGGATGTCCTCGTAATCGTACAGCATTGACATTACCGCCATACCGGTAATTGCTTGAATACGGCGAACGCCGCTTGCGACAGATGTTTCAAAGCATATCTTGAAAAGCCCCGCCTGAGCGCTGTTTGCGAGGTGCGTGCCGCCGCAGAATTCCGTAGAATAATCGCCCACGGAAACAACCCTTACGACATCGCCGTACTTTTCCCCGAACAGTGCCATTGCGCCCTTCTTACGAGCCTCTTCTATAGGAAGAACCTCCGTCGTCACGGGAACAGCCGCCATAATCACCTTGTTTACATAATTCTCCACACGCTGGATTTCATCGTCCGTCATAGCGCTAAAGTGGCTGAAATCGAAGCGGCATTGGTTTGCGTCAACATACGAGCCGCATTGATGAACATGGTCGCCAAGCACGCTTCTGAGCGCCGCCTGCAATATATGGCAGCAGGTGTGGTTGCGCTGTATTGCGGCACGCTTTACCGCATCAACCCTTGCGGTGACTGTGCTGCCCGCTGCGAAGCCGCCCGATGCAACAACGCCGTTGCAGATGAACTGTCCCCCCGTAAGCTTCTGCGTATCCGAAACCTCGATGACGTTATCTCCGCTCGTAATCACACCGCTGTCGCCGACCTGACCGCCCATCTCGGCATAAAACGGCGTTTTCTCGATGACAACGGAAACGCTGTCGCCCTCCTCGCAGAAATCCGCAAGAGCGCCGTCCTTAACGACAGCGAGAAGCTTCGTTTCCTGCTCAAGCGTATCATAGCCGACAAAGGTCGTCTTATAGCTGTCCAATGCGGAGTTCTTCGCATTATCCCAGCCGCCGCCGAGCTTCTTGTTCGCCCGAGCGGTGGTTTTCTGGTGCTGCATAAGCTCCTTGAATCCGTCCTCGTCCGCAGAAAGGCCCTTCTCCTCAAGGATTTCCTTTGTCAGATCCAGCGGGAAGCCATACGTATCGTGAAGCTTGAATACATCCGCTCCCGAAAGGACGCTCTCGCCCCTTGCGATAAGCCCCTCTATCATCTCGCCGAGGATTTCCGTGCCCTTGTCTATTGTCTTTGAGAAGCTCTCCTCCTCCGTGCTTATAACCTTCTTGATATATGTGCGCTTCTCCCCAAGCTCGGGATAAGCGGAAAGGTTCTCGTCAATCACCGTATCGCACACCTCGTGCAGGAACGGACGCTTGCATCCGAGCATTCTCCCGTGTCTTGCGGCACGGCGGAGAAGACGGCGCAGAACATAGCCCCGTCCCTCGTTTGAGGGGAGAACGCCGTCCCCAACCATGAACGTGGTGCTTCTGATGTGATCGGTTATTACACGGATAGAAACATCCTTTTCCTCGTCCTCTTTATAGCTTACCCCGATAATGGAGCAGATTTTCTTCATTATGTTCTGAACCGTGTCCACCTCGAACAGGTTATCCACGTCCTGCATTACACACGCAAGCCGCTCCAGACCCATTCCGGTGTCGATGTTTTTCGTAGCGAGCTGGGTGTAGTTGCCCTTGCCGTCGTTGTCGAACTGCGTAAAGACGAGATTCCATATCTCGATAATCCTGTCGCAGTCGCCTGCTTCCTCGAAGTTGTCCTGACCGATATGGTCGAAGTGACCGTACCGCTCGCCCCTATCGAAATGGATTTCTGAGCAGGGACCGCACGGACCGCTGCCATGCTCCCAGAAGTTATCCGCCTTTCCGAGCTTTATAATCCTCTCTCTTGGGATACCAACCTCGTTCGCCCAGATTTCTCCCGCCTCGTCGTCCTGCTCATAGATGGTGACCCAAAGCCTGTCCTGCGGGATTTCAAGGGTTTTCGTAAGAAACTCCCACGCCCATGCGGTAGCCTCGTGCTTGAAGTAATCGCCAAAGGAGAAGTTCCCAAGCATTTCAAAATATGTTCCGTGGCGAGCGGTCTTTCCTACGTTTTCAATGTCAGGTGTTCGTATACATTTCTGGCAGGTTGTCACACGATGACGGGGCGGCTCTTCAATGCCCTGAAAATACTTTTTAAGCGGCGTCATGCCCGCATTTATAAGAAGGATAGAATTATCCCCCTGCGGAACGAGAGGGAAGCTGTCCATGCGGAGGTGACCCTTTGATTCAAAGAATTTAAGATAGCTTTCACGAAGCTCATTTAAGCCTGTCCATTTCATAACTTTTCCGTCCTTAAAATGATGTTTAAGGCAGCACCGAACGCCGCCCCGCAAGAGGGCACGGCATTCATGGCTGCTGCTTGCAATAGTACATACATATTTATTATAACGCATTTTCGGGAAAAGTCAATACATAACGGCAAAAAGGTCTGGACACACAGCGCATATTATAGGAAATCTAGAACCGAAAAGGGCA